>Ga0209013_10001182_pt1 | contig 24101 bp, 21 predicted proteins | sample Cruoilmetagenom2_FD_187291 | JGI IMG/M metagenome (GOLD analysis project Ga0209013, IMG submission 187291) | Oil polluted marine microbial communities from Coal Oil Point, Santa Barbara, California, USA - Sample 2 (SPAdes) (version 2) | ecosystem: Environmental > Aquatic > Marine > Oil seeps ... | reverse complement strand
GTGTGTGACCAGTGAAGTAGAGTCCGACGATCGAGGAAAGGATGGCAAGTGGAATTGAGATCATCACGACAAACGTGGATCGCCACGAGCCGAGGAATAAAAGTATCATCAACGCGGTCAGTACCGCGGCAATACCGCCTTCACGAACCACGTCAGTAATCGCTGCCGTGACAAACTTCGACTGATTGAATAATTCATTTATGTTGAGACCTGCCGGCGCTGCTGCTCGCGCCACCTTGAGCACGGCGAGCACGCCATCTACCACCGAAAGCGTCGAAGCATTTCCATTCTTGATGACAGTCAATAGGACGGCTTCTTTGCCATCTTCGTGCACGACGTTCTGTTGCACTGCCGAACCATCGCGCACCTGTCCGATATCACGTATAAAAACCGTTGCACCATCTTCATACTTGATTGGAATGTTGTTGAGAGCTTCGATGGTTGCCGGCATCGCGTTGGTGCGGACGGTGTACTGTTTCTCGCCAATCTTCGCGAGCCCCGATGGCAAGGTGAGACTCTGCACATTGACTGCATCGACAACGTCTTTCGGTGTTAAGCCCTTGGCCAGAAGCTTCTTGGGGTCGATATCGACCATAATCTGGCGCCATGCGCCGCCATCGGGGGCTGGAAATGTAACGCCTTGCACAGGCGCAAGCTCCTGACGCAGTCGATAAAGGCCATAGTCATAGAGCTGTGTCTGATTGAGATTATCTGAGGTTAGGCTCAGCTGCAGGACCGGCACGCTCGATGCGTTGTACTGCAACACTATGGGTGGCAATATTCCGGGCGGCATCAGTCCGAGAATAGAATTAGTGGTGGCGACAATTTGCGAAATAGCAAGACCGATATCAACGTCCGGCTGGAAATAGATCTTCTGCACTGAGACGCCATTGAGAGTCTGACCCTCAATGGTCTTGATGCCGCTGACGTTGGCACTAATTGCGTACTCACTATAAACTGTGATGTTCTGCTCCATCTGTGTCGTGTTGAGACCGGTATACGACCAGATGACAGACACGACTGGAATATCGATCTCGGGAAAGATGTCGGCAGGCATCGTGCGAATGGCCGTGATCCCGAGGAAGAGGATCAACGCGGCGAGCACAAAGAATGTGTGCGGGAATCTTAATGCGAAGCGGACAATGGCCATTGTTTGGTTACGCGGTCCTGCGACTCGTTACGACTGGGGTGCAATTCACCGCCAGCTGCAAGTTCAAGGCGTTTTCGTCAAAATGTAAAGATCCCGAGCGAGATTCAGATCAACCAGATGCGGCACAGACTCTGACGCAGCGACGCCATCTCTCAGCTCATGTGCCCCACACGTAGACAAAGGCAAACAAGAACAGCCATACAACATCGACGAAATGCCAATACCAGGAAGCAAAAATCAGTCCCAAGTGTTCTTGTGGTGTGAACTGCCCAGCAAAGGCGCGTCCAAGGCAAACCGTTAGAAAGATGGTGCCTATAATGACATGGGCCCCGTGGAAGCCTGTAGCCATAAAAAAGATGCCGCCATAAACGTTGCCAGCATAGTTAAATGGCGCGGTAAGGAATTCATGCGCTTGGACGCAAGTGAACGTAATTCCTAAGAGCACGGTGCAGATCAACCCGATCTTCAGACCCCTTCGGTTTCCTTTCAGCAAAGAATGATGCGCCCAAGTCACCGTCCCAGCTGAGCTTAAGAGGATCCCCGTCATGAGCAACGGCAGCGCCCAAGGGTTCGATGTCACGATCCCTTGCGGAGGCCATTGACCGCCTATTACCTGATCTCGAATGATCTGTTGCGCGTCGGCGGGGAACAGCGCTGTGTTGAAATAAGCCCAGAACCACGCGACAAAGAACATCACCTCCGAGCAGATAAACAAAATCATGCCGTAACGTAGGGAGAGCTGTACCACGGGGGTATGTTCGTGATCCTCCGCTTCGCGAATGACATCGCGCCACCAGCCGACCATGGTGCCAGCGACGCCCAGCGCACCTAACGCCCACACGATCCAAGCAGGCGACATCAACTGATATATCCAGATGATTAATCCAGATGCCATCAACAGTGCAGAGATACCCCCGCGGATCGGCCAGGGGCTCAACTCAATGGACTGGTACTCATGGCGACTTGATTCCGCCTCGGCCATTTTAGTTGTCTCCGTTGTCTTCGGCGGTGCAGTGACGTGTAACGATTTCGGATCGTTGGGATTTAAGCTGGCCGTTGCGCGCCCTCACTTGATGCGCGGCAGCACATCGAATTGATGGAACGGTGGTGGCGAAGACAACGTCCATTCGAGCGTCGTTGCACCCTCACCCCATGGATTGTCAGGCGCCGGTCGCTTTCGATAGAACGCCTCCGCCATGCCGAAGAAGAAGATTAAAGCGCCAAGAGCTGCCAAGTAGGCGCCAATGGAGGACACGAAGTTCCAACCCGCAAAGGCATCTGGATAATCGGCTACGCGCCGCGGCATTCCCGAAAGGCCTAGGAAATGCTGCGGGAAGAATAGGATGTTGACGCCAATAAACGTCACCCAGAAGTGCACATGTCCAATCGCCTCTGACAACGTGTAGCCTGTCATCTTCGGGAACCAGTAGTACCACCCAGCGAAGATTCCGAAGACGGCGCCAAGCGAGAGCACGTAGTGGAAGTGCGCAACAACGAAATAGGTATCTTGGAGAACGCGATCAATTCCCGCATTTGCTAGCATCACGCCGGTGACGCCGCCGACAGTAAAAAGGAAGATGAAGCCAATGGCCCAAAGCATCGGCGTGCGAAACTCGATTGATCCACCCCACATAGTCGCAATCCATGAGAAAATCTTAATTCCCGTCGGAACTGCGATTGCTAAACTGGCGGCGACGAAATAGGCCTGCACGTCGGCTGATAGGCCGACCGTGTACATATGGTGGGCCCACACCACGAAACCGATGAGGCCGATCGAAACCATTGCATAGACCATACCCAGGTAGCCAAAGATCGGCTTCGCGGCGAAAGTGCCAATGACCGTGCTGATGATTCCGAAGGCAGGCAAGATCATGATGTAGACTTCGGGATGGCCAAAAAACCAGAATAGGTGCTGAAACAATAACGGGTCGCCACCGCCCTGCGGATTAAAGAACATTGCGCCAAAATTCCGGTCCACAAGCAACATGGTGACGGCACCGGCAAGAACCGGAAGGGCCAGCACGAGCATGGTAGCCGTTATCAGGATGGACCAAACGTAAAGCGGCATTTTGTGCATCGTCATGCCGGGCGCACGCATATTCAAGATCGTCGTGATGAAGTTTATGGCTCCCAGAATCGAGGATGCGCCGGCCAGATGCAGGGCCAGTATGACGAAATCGACTGATGGACCCGGATGACCTTTGGTCGACAGGAGTGGATACAGCGTCCACCCAGTCCCCGCACCCGTAGTCCCTGGCGCACCTCCAAAAAACGCTGAGCTGATGAAGAGCGTAAACGAGCCGACTAGCAGCCAAAAAGACAGGTTGTTCAAGCGCGGGAAAGCCATATCCGGCGCTCCGATCATCAGCGGCACCATCCAGTTTCCGAAACCCCCGATCAGCGCGGGCATGAGCACAAAGAAAATCATGACCAAACCATGCGCGGTCACGACTACATTGTAGTACTGGGGGTTGGTGAAGAATTGCAGGCCCGGCTCATGCAGCTCAAGACGAACGACCATAGACAGTGTTGTGCCGACCAAGCTCGCGCATAGAGCGAACACCAAATAGAGCGTGCCTATATCCTTGTGGTTGGTTGCATAGACGAAGCGGCGCCATCCAACGGGGCGACCACGCGCTGCACCTGCACTGGGAGCCATTATCGTCGTTTCTGCCATGCTAGGATCCTTTGATCGTAACGATCGGAGCTCTCGGCATCGGCCCCCGTTACTCATCGGCAGATTGATAGTCTAATGCAACGGTCTCCGACGGCTTCGGAAAAAGACTTTTGGCATACTTCTGCTTTGCTTCTTCGACCCATGCGTTGAATTCCTGTTCGCTAACAACGCGGACGGCAATAGGCATGAACGAGTGATTCATGCCACACAGCTCGGAGCATTGGCCGTAGTACATCCCTTCTCGCGTGGCTTGAAACCAAGTCTCGTTTAGCCGGCCTGGAATCGCATCGACCTTGATTCCAAATGAGGGAACAGAAAAAGAGTGTATGACATCGCCGCCGATGACCTGAACGCGAACCACCTTGTTCACGGGCACGACCAAATCGTTATTGACGGCCAACAGTCGAGGCTGCCCAGGCTTCCGGCTCTCATCGTTGAGCATTTCGGAATAGAATTTTAAGTTACCGTGATCAGGATAGCTGTAGCCCCAAAACCATTGGTGGCCAGTTGCTTTCACGGTGAGGTCTGCGCGCGGCACATCCTCTTCGAAGAACAGCAAACGAAATGACAGGAATACAATGAATGCCACGATGCAGAACGGGATCAGTGTCCAGGCAACCTCGAGCGGCCAGTTGCCCGTTCTCTTGGACGGCACGGGATGAGCACGCTTATTAAACCGCACCATCGCCGTAACCAGCAGAACGAATACGATCCCTGCAATTGCTGACATGATGTAGAGGAGCATATCGTTGAAGCCGATGATCGCATCCATCACCGGAGTGTTCGCGTGCTGCAAACCCGTCTGCCAGGGGGAGGGTTGACCAAAGCCTGCTACTGCATGGCTAGTGGCCATGAGGGTAGCCAGGCCGATAGCGGAAACGATGTACCGGGGGGACACCCGCATCGTGGGTTTCGCTCCTATGACCTAATCGCAATTAAGGATGACAGGATCCACGCCTCGCGCTTTAGGCGCTCATGTGGCCAGTCCAGCGAACAACGACCAGCACACCGGCGAACGCTATCAAATCATCTACTCCCGGGCAAACGTCTATGAGCCAACAATAAAATTGAGTGCAAGCTTAACGCCCGGAAAGCATCCGTCACAATGCTCCTATTGCCAATTCGTTCAACGGGTCTGATATTGATCCACTCCGACCGAGTTAAGGGCACTCTAGAAAACCAGCGGCCGAAAGAACGTTGGCGAGGCACAAGATGATTCCCGAATGGGTGAGTAGCAGCATTGTTACCTTCGTTCTCGTGGGGAGCGTCATCGCGGCGGCCACGGGCGCAAAGGCTAACCCTGACTCAAGTCTTGTCGAGCACGGGCGCTATGTCGCCCTGGCGGGGGATTGCATGCCCTGTCACACGGGCTCACCAAATGACATGTTTGCCGGTGGACTGGGGCTCAACACGCCATTCGGCACGATCTACTCACCCAACATTACCCCCGACCCCCAAACAGGGATCGGGAAGTGGACCTTCGATGATTTCAAGAATGCGGTGCACGACGGCATTCGCGCCGACGGCGCATATCTCTATCCTGCCATGCCCTATCCCCACTTCACAAAGATTGAGGAGGCCGATCTCAAGGCACTATGGGCATACTTGCGAAGCCTACCCGCAATCAAAAAGCCTCGAAAGGCGAATGGGTTGAGTTTTCCATTTAGCATTCGCTCGCTCATGTTCTTTTGGCGCATACTATTCTTTGATGAGGGTTTCTACCAAACAGACAAGACCAAGAGTGCCGCGTGGAATAGGGGTGCCTATCTCGTTGAGGCGCTTGCTCACTGTGGCGCCTGCCACACCCCACGCAATTTCATGGGCGCGACGATCCCAAGCGAGCGCTTCGAGGGAAGTCATATCGACACTTGGTTTGCCCCCAACATTACGCCTGCAGCCCTCAAGAAGATCAACAAATGGGACAAGGAAGATCTCGTTGATTTTCTGAAGAAGGGCATAACCAGTGACTCGACAACACTCGGTCCAATGCAGGTTGTTGTCCACGATAGCCTTTCTAAATTGAAGAAAAGCGATATAGACGACATCGCGACCTACATGTTCGACGATGAGGCTGGAAAGGGTGAAGCCCTGCACCCAGAAAAGGTGGCAAAACTTGCCCCGAAGGCCGAAGAACGCGCCAAGAAACTGTTTGATACGCATTGTGCCGTCTGCCATCAGAAATCCGGAAAAGGAATACCGGGTAAGGTCCCCCCGCTTGCTGGCAACCCCACAGTTGTTGCCGCACAACCTTACAATATTCTGTCGGTCGTCCTCCAAGGTGTTCCTGCGCGCAGCGGCTTGTTCGCTATGCCCTCGTTCGCCAGCACACTCACTAATGAAGATATTGCCGATATTGCCAACTACGTACGCACAAACTTGGGCAATGACGCTGCGCCCAATGCAACATCCCACCTCGTGGCGTCCTGGAGGTCGCAGGTAACAATTCCGTCTTCTGGCGTTGCCTCCAAGACCAATGCAACGCCGGCCACCCCAACATCTAATGCGAAGCCTTCCGCAGAAGCTCCTTCCGCGTCGACACCAGCTGCGACCCCGAGTGAAAGCACTACCGCGAAGAGCAAGCCCTTCTTCATAGTGTCAAGCGACATCGTTGGCCTGCAAGTACGCAGTGAGAGTAAATACAGCCAGACACTCGGCACGCTATCCGGCTTGATCATCGACAGCTCAAGCGGTCAGACGCTCTATGCTGTGATTGAGCGGGGCGGGTTCCTTGGTATTGATCAGTATAAAGTCATCGTGCCCTACCAGCTTATGGACATCACGGGCCAGTGGGACTCGCCTATGCTCAAAATGAACGCCTTCAAGTTGGCGCACGCACCACGTATTACGGATGAGGCCGTTGAAGAATTGCTTCAAAATGCGGACTGGCGGCGCTCGGTCGCAGCTTACTTCGGCGTCACACTCGCAGGGGCAAGCCAAGCGACAGTCCCGCACGTGCAGGATGCGTCCGAAAAAACTAAAAGCGAAACAACAAAGGCAACCTCGGACAAAGCCAGCCACACAGAAACAGCCGCAGAACGTGGCAAGGAAATTGCTCAGACACAGTGCGGTGCGTGTCATACTTTCAACAAAGGTGGTGGCACGCGAGTCGGACCAAATCTCTATGGCGTTTATGGTACGAAAATCGCCAGCAAGCCGGGCTTCAGCTTTTCTGCCGCCTTAAAAAAGCGCACTGGCGTCTGGGACAAAGCCAACCTCAATAAATGGCTTACGAGCCCGAGCGCTTTTGCGCCAGGAACGTATATGACGTTTCCAGGGCTGCCGTCGCAGCAGCAACGTGATGACGTCATTGCATACCTGAAGTCACTCTGAACTGGCGGCGGCCAGCCCTCGAGCATCTGCGAAATGGAAAATGATGGCCCATCCTACGAATGCAATCTGAAGTCACCTGCTGTCCACCGCAGGGCGTGCTTGTGAAAACATGATGAAGATGAAGAATAGCCAGCTTCCGATCGCGGATACAGCCGCTGCCACATAGGTCCACGCAGCAGCACCCAATACCTTCTCAACGCCAGTTATTTGTTCATCGCCACGGATAATACCATGGCTTATCAGCAATTCTTGCGCCCTGGCACTGGCGTCGAATTCTACTGGCAAGGTGATCAAAGAAAAGACAGTGGAAGATCCGAAGAGAATAATCCCTACCCAAGCAAGAGTGGGGATGCCTAAGATCGTGCCGCCAATAAATAACCATGGGGCAGTCTTTGAAGCCAACTGCACTACTGGCACGATGTATGTTCGCACCTCCATAGGAAAGTAGTCCACCGCATCCTGCAAGGCATGTCCGGCTTCATGAGCGGCTATGCCCGCTGCGGCAACGCTCGGCGTATAAAACACCTCCTGGCTCAATCGGAGTATCTTGGAACGAGGATCATAATGGTCGCTCAACATCCCCGGCGTCGACTCAATTGCAACGTTTTGGAGACCTTGCGAATCCAACAAGCGGCGCGCAACTTGGGCCCCGGTTATTCCACCATCAGTCGTGACCTGAGAGTACTTCGCTACGTTCAATTTGATGCGCGACTGCGCATATGCGCCTAATAGCAGACCGGGGAGAACAAACACCCAAAACAGGGGATCTTCAAACATGACGTGCTTTCCGATGCCACTTATCGGTCGTGCCGCAGATCGGCGCCTTCTTATCCTGGACGTGCGTGTGAATCTTATTCTACCGGATCATCTACCTTGGCTCGTTGCCAAGTATCGTCTGGATTAAACTCTGCCATGCTTTCCACGATTTCGCTCGTTTGCGAACCTAAATCCTTCTCGAAAATAGTGCCCTCGTGATTGACGAGAAAAGTCATGATGCCGGAGTTCTCATACTCGGCTGGATACGCGACAAGAGCAAACCCCCCAATCATCTTGTCTCCAGCGATATAGTCGTAGGCTCCGCCAGACGCTGACGGGCCTTGCCGTCTTAGCACCTTGTAAAAATAGCCGTGGAAGGGCGCGCGTTCTTCGCCAGCCGTATAGCCTTCAGCAGCGGCTTGGGCCGCGAGGTCGCCAAGCGGGCTCTTGCCGCCCAGCTCTGCCGGCCAATAGAGCCCGTCCTTTTTGCCAGGCTGGCTCACAATCCTCTGCGCATAGGTTGCGATGCCATTATCTGCTCGCGCTGCTTCCGCGTACTCGTTCTGCGCATCCACGTAAGCGAGGATTGCCTGAATAGCGCTCAGCTCATTGCGGCCGATACGCCGCACGAGAATCTCATCACGGCCAGCCTCTGCATCAAATACCCATGCACCGTCTTCGCGCACGAGCGGGATTGGGAATGGCCATTCTTCTTCGCCCAGGATCAGCTCAGCTTTGTTGTCGCCGTCTAACTCCAACGCATACTTGGCATCGTAGGCCTGCACGAACCTTTCTCGACCGGCCGCATCAGCAACGTCATCGCCAGAAGAGACAATGTCCTCACCCTCAGGACCAAATACAGCGAGAAGCATCTCTGTACTACCCGACCGCGCCGCGTCCGCAAGCGCGGCAATCGCCTCTTGTGGCGTTTTATAGCCTTGTTGCGCCGCCGCGCCTGACGTCATGGCCAGCCCGCAAAATACCGCTATCAACCATGCCGGGCGGGTCAATGTGAAAATACGATCGGGCTGCTCGAATAGGAAAGACAGAGTCATGGTTGCCTCGACAAATAACGACTTCAACGGTGGGTGCTAACTTTAAAGATCTGGATATCTCCCAGGAGGGATATTAGCGCCTGCGGCCTCCGCCGCCACGGCCTCCGCCGCCGCGGCGCCCTCCCCCACGGCTAGCTCCTCTACTCGATCGGCCACGGCTCGCATGCTTACGCGACGTAGATTTGTTTCTCGGTTTAGAAAATGCGTTGTTGCTTTTCCGCTTTTTAGCGCCGGAGGACGGCCGCTTTTTGGCACCTGTTGAAGGCCGCTTTTTAGCGGCGGTTGAAGGCCGCTTTTTGGGGCTAGTCGACGGGCGCTTGTCAGGCCTCTTCGATGCTCCGGGTCGATCTCCGGGCCTGCGATCACCAACCTTATCGGGACGCCCCCCGCCTGGTCGCTTGTCGCCACCAGCCGTCGGCCGATCACCTGGTTTTGGACGCGCTCCGGGTTTGCGATCACCAACCTTATCGGGTCGACCCCCGCCCGGTAGCTTGTCGCCACCAGCCGTCGGCCGTTCACCTGGTTTTGGACGCGCTCCGGGCTTGCGATCCCCTTTTGGCTTTAGCACTTGCTTGCCGCTATGACCGCGATAGTCGAGCCGCTTTCGCTGGCCGGCTCGGATGTCGTTTTTGGCGTGTCGTTGCCGGACCTTGTCGTTGTTATATTTGACGCCTCGGCGATGGTAAGAGTTGTGCTTCCATTGGTTCGAGGAGATCTTTGCCTTATTGACGTTGATCTTATTGTATTTGTTGACGTTGATATTGATGTTGCTGCGGCCCCAGTTGCAGTTGCCCCAGCCCCAGATGGATGAGGCAACGGCCACACCCGTCCCCCAAAAAAAACCCGACACGAACGCCCCGCCCGCGGGTGGCGGCCAGTAGTACGGAGGATAGGATGGGTACCACCACGAGCCATAGACGACCTTGGGTTCGTAAACGGGAACATAGACAACTTCGGGCCGTGCCGGTTCTATGTGGATGTACTCTTTGCCGCCCGAACTTTTCTTTGAGACCGTCTGCTGCTCGTTGCTCTTGAGATTTCCGGCCTCGTCAGCCTTATCGCGCAGGAACTGGATCTGATCCATGACGTCGGCTTCCTGCGCAAGGACCGCGTCACCGAGTTTCTGCGTCCACTCCAGATCGCTGCTCATCAAGTCCAGAACTTCCGGAAACTGCGTGAGCGACTTGATGCTGGGATCCCAATCCTGTTTCTCCAGTGCCTTCGTTAGGTCATCACCCTTGAGCTTCGCGTTGGCCGGTTGTTCCACCCAACGCGATGCCTGCACGACTTCCAGAGGATAGGTCGAGGCCATGAGTACACTGGAGAGAAGGTCATCGGGATAGAGTGCTATCGGTGCGAGGAGCTGATCGAGCTCCTCCTTGCTGAGTGTAGTATCTTGCTGAAGTGCGGTGTCTTGCGCCTGCGAAGCCACTGGACCCAGAACAAACGACACAGCAACAACCAGCGCAAATACACGAACTAAGAACCGCACGAACATAAAACTCACCCTAGCCGACCTAACTCTATATAGGCGCTTCCGCCTGACTTCCTATAGACCGTTAGTCGTTAACCTGACTTGAACGAATATCTTGGCGTCGCAAACCTGTAAATCGCGGTTGCTGTCTAATTCTTCGTCGACAGCGCCCAAGCCTTAAGGAGCTTGCAGATACTAAGAGCGGCTCAGGGATATCGGCTTGACCAGTAGGGGCGAATAATTAAACCGACCCGTGCTTTGCAAATTTTCGCGCTGGTGAACCAAAGGCGACCCATTTGATGGCAGAAGCGAGCGTCTGGAGCCGCGCCTACATCTCCGAGCAGCTCAAGACAGCACTCCTCAATCCGATACGCGCGTTCCGTCCCCGCTACCTACCACTCATGATGGTCTACTTCGCCTATGGCGCACTGGGGCTCATCGCCGTTGCGGAAAGCTTCTGGATCAAGAAGGCGTTGACTTTGAGCCCGTCAGAACTTGCCGCTCTCAATGTGTGGCTAACCCTTCCGTGGACTGTGAAGATGGTGTTCGGCGAGCTGGTCGATGCGGTGCCGATTTTGGGATCGCAGCGACGCTCGTACGTGTTCATCGGGGCGACACTAATCGCATCGGGTTTGTTGCTGCTTGCCGGCGCAGCCGGAGGGTGGATTACATTCGCAGGCCCAGAGAACCTTTATCGGCTTGGTGCCTTCCTGAGCGTGTTGGGGGTCGTGATCCAGGACGTTGCGGCAGATGCAATGAGCACGGAAGTGGTAGACCGCGAGAATCCAGACGGCACCCCCCGTGATAAAGCCGTGGTCGACCGCGAGCTCGGCATGGTGCAGGTGCTAGGACGACTCGCACTTTCATTCGGCATCTTCATAGTGGCGGGCTTAGCCGGTTGGATTGCGGGAGTTTATACCTACGAAACGGTGTTTCTTCTCGGCCTAATCATCCCTCTTGTATCGGTAAGCGGCGCGCTCCTGATCCATCTTAAGCCGGTTGAGAGCCGACCAATCGATTGGCGTATCCTGGGCGGCGGCCTCATTTTTGGTGTCTTCGTTCTGGCGCTAGCGGGGACCGATGTTCCTTTCAACCAAGAGATCGTCTTTGTTATCTCGATGATCGTCGTGTGTGCCATGCTCCGGCGCGTGATTGGTGATCTCGATCAACAAACGCAGCGCACGATCTTTTACGCTGCTGTGATCATCTTCGTTTACCGCGCAGTTCCGGCCTTCGGTCATGGCTACACGTGGTTCGCGATCGATGTATTGGGCTTCGATGAGGCATTTCAGGGCACTCTCAATCAGATCGGTGCCGGCCTGGCACTGATCGGTATGTGGTTCTTTTCCGACGCCATCACACGCAGGCCAGTAGCAACTGTTTTGTTGTGGCTGACACTAGTGACAACGATCCTCTCACTGCCCAGCTTGGGTCTGACACTGGGCTTGAGCGACTGGACGGAGCGCGTATTTGGCTTCGGCGCCCGCACTATCGCGATCATCGATACCGCAACGTCATCACCGTTCGCGCAACTCAGCATGATCCCCCTTCTGACATTGTGCGCCATTTATGCGCCTAAAGGGCACCGTGCGAGCTGGTTCGCACTTATGGCCTCGCTGATGAACTTGGCCCTCGTGGCCGGTGCGCTGCAGACGAAGTATCTGAATGATATTTTTGTGGTCAGTCGCGGTGATTACACGAACCTGCCGTATATAGTCTTCTGGTGCATTGCGATCGGCCTCGTCGTTCCGCTGTTGGCTATCTTTGCTTTTGGCAGGCGCCTGCGATGAGGGATGCCTTGATTGACACAGGTTATTTTGGGTGCCGCTCACGCTAACATGTCTGCACTTCAAAACAGAGCAAGTGTCCTTGGCGCCCGCTCTCGTGCCCACTTTCGACCTAAAGCGGTCATTCATCCCACTAATCGAAGAAAAGAGCGTCACACGATTGGTTGGCTATAACTTGGTCGGTCATGAACGCAGGACCAGCCTAAAAAGCAACATGCCAGCAATCATCGCAGCAACGAATACGAAGACTGGCCACAGTCCGCTACTTAGTGCCGCGATTGCTGGCCCAGGACAAAAACCGGATAGTCCCCACCCAATGCCAAAGAGCGTGGCACCACCTAACAGACGGACATCGATATCTTGGCGACTTGGTATTTGAAATGTTCCGCCCAGCAACGGGGCCGGGCGACGCGACGCGATCATAAAGCCGGGGATGGCACCAACTAACGCACCAACCATAACAACAGCGAGGGTCGGGTCCCAGTTGCCGGCGAAGTCCAGGAAGTTGACTACTTTTGCGGGATTGATCATCTGAGACACGGTGAGTCCGGCACCGAACAAAATCCCTACTAATAGGCTTATCAGCAATGCCCACATGGCTATCAAGCCCCCAAAACATGGCGGGCGATGAACACAGTAATCGCCGCAACAGAGAAGAAAACGACAGTCGCGACGATTGATCTTGGCGAGGCCCTCGCAATTCCACACACACCGTGACCACTCGTGCATCCATTGCCAAGCCGGGTGCCGAAACCAACAAGGATTCCGGCAATGACCAAAGTAAGCGAGGAAGCTTGCATGACTATTTCGGGGGATCGTTCTTGCACCAAAGTGACCAGCCACGGCCCAACAACCAGGCCGATCAAAAAAGAAATCCGCCAAAGCAGATCACTTTTAGAACCCTCTAGGAGTCCCCCAAGGATTCCGGAAATTCCCGCGATACGACCACTCACCACAACCAATGCTGAGGCCGCGAGACCAATCATAATCCCGCCTAGTAGGGCAGAAATCGGGGTGAAGTGTTCCATTTGCTTACCTTCGACAATTTGGCCGTGCGCCAATCAGTGGTCTGGTCGGAATGATAGTTCAAGTGCGATTATCGACCTAGGATCGGGTTAACTGGCGGCGTGCCAGACGAGATTTGTGCGGCCGAAAACTACTCGTGGTGCGGGTTCTTTTCGAAACAGCAGAGACCTTCAGGAAAAAGGTCATGTCGATCCATCTCGATCTTCAGCGTACGTGATGAACGGAATATCAATTTCGGGGCATCCTTCACAGATCTGATGGTGAAGACGAAAAGTCTGCAGGCCACCGGAAAGGTTTTGGACCTTTGAAAATCCTCGTTGCTTCAGAATCCGCGATGCAAGGTATCCTCGAAAGCCACTCTTGCAGTAGACATAAATAGGTTCGCTCAAATCTAATTCTTCGAGTCGGTTCCGCAATTCTGTGACCGGCAGGTTCACTGCACTTTCAATATGCCAATCTTCATATTCCCGAGGACTTCTTACATCGATCAGGCGACCATCACTTGTTAGGTCCGGAAAGTCCTCCGCGTACCAATGATCAACGTCGCCGCGGAGAAAGTTGGAGGCAACGAACCCTGCCATGTTGATTGGATCTTTGGCTGAACCGTACGGCGGCGCATAGGCTAGTTCGAGGTGTTCCAAATCGAAGACGGTCATGCCCGCGCGGAGGGCGGTGGCCATCACATCAATGCGTTTGTCGACGCCGTCCACACCCACGGCCTGCGCCCCGAGAATCTTGCCATCATCCGGGTCAAAGAGCACTTTGAGGTGAATTGGATGCGTCCCCGGGTAGTAACTCGCGTGCCCATTGTGGTGTACGTAAATTTTTTTGTACGGCATCCCCGTACGCCGTAGTGTTTTCTCTGTCGCACCCGTGCCGCCCGCAGTCATATCAAAAACTTTAACGACTGACGTGCCCTGGGTCGATGTGTAAGCGCTGTCGCGACTGCAAATGTGATCGGCAACAATACGCCCTTGTCGATTGGCCGGCCCGGCCAGGGCGATAATCGCCTTCTCGCCCGTAACCGTTTCGGCGACCTCGACCATGTCTCCAGCTGCATAAATATTTGGATCTGAGGTCCTCATATGTCGATCGACCTTCAGACCGCCACGAGCGCCCAGTTCAAGTCCGGCTTCGCGGCCGAGCGAAGACTCTGATCGCACACCAATCGCGAGCACGACGAGGTCACCAATGACGGCTTTCCCGTTGTCCAAGCGAACCTCAATCCGCCCATCCAAGTCGTGGAAACTCTCCGCTCGCCTTCCGAGCGAGAGACCAACACCGTGACTTTCCATGTGAAAAATTAGCGCTCGGTCCATTTCAGGATCGAGCGGCGGAATAATTTCATCCAACATCTCGACTAAGTAAGTATTTAGCCCCCGGTTTCGAAATGCCTCAGCCATTTCCACGCCGATGTACCCACCGCCGATTACGACGGCAGTCGCGGCTCCACCATCAACTTCCTGCTTAATCGCGTCCATGTCCGGAATGTTGCGCAGTGTGAAGATCTTGGGATGATCCACTCCTGGCAAGCGCGGCCGCAATGGCGCGGCCCCTTGAGCCAAAACTAGCTTATCCCACGACTCCTGAAAGGTTCTTTTCCCGCGCCGATCCAACACGTGCACAACGCGTTGATCACGGCTAATTCTCAGCACCTCATGACATGTGCGCACCTCGATATTCAGTTGCTGCTCGAGCCTCTCCGGTGTCACGACAAGTAGGTTTTCACGGTCTGGTATGTCGCCCCCTATGTGATAGGGAAGGCCACAATTCGCAAAAGAGACATACTGATCTTTTTCGAAAACGATTATCTCAGCGTTTTCATTCAAACGTCGAAGCCTTGCTGCGGCCGACATCCCCGCGGCTACTCCACCCACAATGACAATCTTCATGTTCGAGGTTCCCCTCCATCAGCCCTATATTTTAGATCAGGGATCAATCTGCAAATACACGCGCCGACTTACTTGCCACACTAAGCGATACTGATATGAAAATTCGAATGCTAATCTCGCTAGCCGATATCCGAGCTGATTCTGGCTGAGCGCAATTTTGTCCAGATGCTGGCGGAAGGCTAACGAGATCGTGGCTTGCTCCTGAGACTCATATTTTTCTACTCCAGCGGGGCTGTCTGCCGCGCAACGATCTCCGTCAAACAGGAAGCGTCGATAATGCATCAGCCAAGTGCGTTCTGGGACAAAATTGCTAATAGATACTCGACACGTCCAATTTCCGATGAGCCCTCCTACCGGAAAAAATTGCAGGTAACGCGCGAATACTTTCAGCCAGAGATGCAAGTGCTGGAGTTCGGCTGCGGCACAGGGTCAACGGCCATCGCTCACGCACCGTATGTGAAACATATCCAAGCCATCGACATCTCGTCGAAAATGATCGAGATCGCCCAAGGCAAGGCACACGCAGAAGACATCAAGAATGTGACTTTCGGCCGTGTGGGCATAGACGAATTCAGCGCGCCCGATCAGATCTTTGACGCCGTATTAGGGTTCAGCATTTTGCACCTATTGGAGAATAAGGAAGACGTTATTGCCAAGGTTAGAAAGATGCTCAAACCGGGCGGTATTTTCGTCACCAGTACGGCTTGTCTCGGAGACACAATGAAATTTTTCAAGGCCATTGCGCCGATTGGAAAATTTCTTGGTCTGATACCTTTGGTGAAGGTCTTCACCACGAAGGAATTGGAAGACAGCTTGACCAATGCCGGTTTTGAGATCGACTATCAATGGCGACCAGGAAAAAGCAAAGCCGTGTTTATTGTAGCAAAGAAGGCTGCCCAGTAGGAAGCTTCCTATATACGCCGCGCATCCTCAGCTCGTCGGACGAACTCTTATGCCCGGCCCCGTTACCCACATGGCGCCAACTCACACTAATAGTGTGAAGAAAGTCAGCAAGCTTGACGTGAATGAAAGGCTATCCCAACAGCGGCAAGACCGTCGCAATTTTTTATGGACGGATTTATAATCCTATGTCAGCGCTAACCAGATCCACTCTGCTAATGATGCCTTTTCAACTGCGCTCGCACGGCACTTAGCACAAAGACCGACGGAGACTTTAATGCCGGACAGCATGTACAAAGTGATCGAGTTGATCGGTGTCAGTAAAAAATCATGGGAGAAAGCAGCCAAATCAGCAGTCAAGGAAGCGAGCAAGCACCTGCGAGACCTGCGAGTGGCTGAGGTCGCCGAGCAGGATCTCGTGATTGAAGATGGCAGGGTTGTCGCCTATCGCACTAAGGTAAGGGTCTCCTTCAAATATCAAGGCACGAGCTAAAACTCGGAAACGGCTCAGGCTACTCTCTCGACTGCTAGGTGCCACTCACAACAATTGGCACCTAGCTGCCGAGCATGTCCGCTCTTGGGGCTAAAGCGGACATCTCTGGCCCGCACCACCAATTGAGTAAATGACGGCATCAAGAGTTTGATCTGCTGCCGCGCTCCTACATTCACGGGCAGCGCCTCCATACTGGCCCGGATGGCCATCCACACACGGTCCGCGCTTTTTCATTACGGCAGGACGCGCGTCACGCCTTGACCATCGTCTTAGCCCTGCGCGGATTGAACGGATGCCGTACTCGTTGAGATCGGCTGCCTCGGCAAGAGGTTTAGCATGCCAGAGTCCGCCTCAATCCGAATGGTTAATCCCTCGTTAATAACCGAGGGTGATCATGGTCCTCGCGAGCAACGATGCGAGGGTCCCATGAGCCTGGATAGTTACGTGACAGAAATCGAGCACGCCGCGGAAGCAGCCGCCCTTCATTCACAGGCCGTCTATCGTTGTCCGGCGCACCCCAGTGTATCGATCAGAACTGAAAACTACTACGCAGAGCGTTATGCCCGTGCACTTATGACCCTGATGTGGGAACGGCGCGGCGGCGATGATGATCGAGAGCTTTGGATCGATGCCTTAGGCGACTGCTTGGGCCAGGCCACAGACGGCTGTCCCGCGTGCGACATCTGTGCGGCGGCTTAACGCCTGGCTTCACCCTTCCAGCCATCTCCTGGCGGAGCCAGTCGACTCATCGCGTTCGACAGTGCGTGTCCGTCACAGATCAACTGCCAACGTTTAGGACGCAATGTCGGTTAGATCTGGTGAGTGCAACATGTCCGCTTTGGGTCAAAAGCAGAAATTTGAGAGCGCGTCACTAATGTCCGCTTGTGACCCAAAGCGGACGTCGAACGGGAAAGTCCACTTCCCGTCGAGCAATTCCTTCCGATTACTGCCTCAAAGCCCAGTGGACAGCGCTTCAGCTTCGACGGCGCAATTTGCCAAATTGGTCCACTCCTAAGATCACAATGCATTGACGAGGCTCAATGTTTCTCGCGCACTCGGAGGCTAAGCGGACTTCGACGTCGTCTCCGAGAATGTCTGCTGTGGGAGACACAGAGGACATCGCTTGCGCCACCCACGTGCTCCTGATCCAAACTCAACATTCTCCTGCTTGCACAAAGCTTCGCCCGTGCCTCACGGGGGACTAGAGCATTGACGGATAGAAAGAGATATCTACGTTGCGGCACTCCAGACTAGGTGAAATGCACGCTAGGCGGTGACCACCCGCTGGTGCGCTAATAAGCGGGCATTGAGCACGGAGCCACAGACAATAGTTTAACGGGCGCGTTGCGCGTTTAGGTGAAGACTTTAAGGACCAAGGAAGAACTTGTCACGACTGGACAGTGCTAGCTGCCATAGACCTCTGCAGTATCGTCACCAACCAGATGTGATAGAAAATTACTATTGTATTCGACGGCAACTGACATGTATTTGCATTCATAACGACACCTGGCAGCATCACGCATTCAGTCCGATTTCTATCGCGCAACCGTGAGGAGAACCATCGTGGATCACGTGAACCGAATCTGGCGTCTTCGTAAACGACCGATCGGCGACATTTCCGACGATGTACTTAGCTTTGAAGAAGAGTCCATTCCGGAACCTCGCGAGGGTGAATTTCTGTTCCGCCTGGATTACCTGTCGCTCGATCCGACTAACCGCATCTGGATGAGCGATATGGATCAATACATGCCGCCAGTTGAACTTAACGCACCGATGCGAGGCCTAGTTTGTGGTACCGTTGTCAAATCTCATCATCCAGACTATCCCAAAGGCACCATCGTAAGCGGCCTCGGCGTCTGGGCGGACTATCAAATCGGCACGTCCCAATTAGTCAGCCCAATGGCAAAAACCGATCCGGTCCCAATCGTCGATGCGTTCAGCACTTTTGCCCTTGTTGGACCGACTGCCTATTTCGGCCTGCTGGACGTCGGCAAACCAAAGGAGGGCGAAACGGTCGTGGTCTCGGCTGCCGCTGGCGCCGTTGGTTCGATTGTCGGACAGATCGCGAAAATCAAGAACTGTCGTGTCGTCGGGCTCGCTGGAACCGATGAAAAATGCTCCTGGATTCAGGACGATTTAGGCTTCGACGTCGCGATCAATTACCGATCAGCCGATGTCCCCACGGCGCTTGCCGCGGCATGTCCGGCCGGGATTGACATCTACTTTGATAACGTGGGTGGCGACATCCTCGACGCGTGCCTTAAATTAATGAACCTCAAAGGTCGGATACCAACGTGCGGCCTGATTTCTCAATACAACGCTACGCAGCCCGTACCTGGGCCCCACAACTACGCAATGATCCTGATGCAGCGACTGCGCGTCGAAGGGTTTATTGTTCTGGATTATGCAGAACGCTATCCAGAAGCAATTGCCGACCTTCATCAATGGTTGGCTGAAGGCAAAATCAAGGTGCGCACGGAGATTGTTGACGGCCTCGAAAACGCACTTGAAACAGTGAAGAAACTCTACACAGGAGATCACACAGGTAAGCTTATGGTTCGCACCAGAAATGATTAGTGTTCGATCTTATTTTCTCCTTTAAATGACATGTGTGCGGCTAGGCATTCGAGCATCATGCGATTGGCACGAATTAGTGCCGAGAAGAGAGACTCAAAGTGCGGCCCTAGACATTCACCTGCGATACCCCGACCCACGCTGGCCATCTGGACAAGCGAAGAGTTCAAGCGGACGGGCTGGTGTTCTAATCACGGCAGGCTGGGCACGCGTCCACGACCAACAGCTGTCCAGCTACCAAGCGCAGGCAAAAATACCACCCCCCGCGCCGACTTTATGTATCTGAGCGAGGTGGTCCGTTAGCTGCGCCCACGTAGCATCACGACTGGTCTCGATGAGAATTTAAGCTTCGTGGCGGATCAATGTCCGCCTGTGGCACTCTTCAGATACGTTGGAGCCCAGCGCTATGTCCACTTGTCGAGGTAAAGCCGACTTTCTAAATTATCGTCTTGATGCCAGAGTTGACTGCAGCGCTTCATCGAAGCGAGAACGCGGGCACTCTACATAGGAATAGGTAGCTAGACTAAAGACCGCGGCACAACGCTCGACCTTTGGCTAGTCCAGCAGTCTGATCATACGTAAGAGGTTTATCGATGCTCCGGAGTTTCATTCGCATTGTGGCAATAGTTTTGGTCTGTGCACTCGCCTCATCATCGATGGTTTCGTTTAGCCAGGCCGCCGCTCAACAAGAACTCGACGATGTCCGCTCGATTGCATTCTTCGGATTTCGACTGATTAATACTTCGGTGGTACCACCCAGCGAAGCTGAGTTTCGGCGGTTAAAATTGCTCGACGCCCTGATGGATGAGAAGCTGAAATCAAGCGGCCGCTATAAGGTTGTACCAGTACCCGAACAAATCATGCGCGACGTCGAGAAGGGCCAGCACTTTGGAGAATGCAGCTGTGAGACTGACTACGGCAAAAAAGTAGGTGCCCAGCTGGTTGGTTGGGGAACTGTAGAAAAAATCAGTAATCTCATACTGAATATCAACGTTTACATCGCCGATGTTAAGACAAATCAATATGTCTTCATAAGAAGCGTCGATATTCGAAGCAATGACGATCGGTCCTGGACGAAGGGGCTGGGGTGGTTGCTCAAAAAGTATTTGATTCCGGAAAAGGCGGCAAAAGCTCCTTAGAATTTATGTATTTGGGAATGATCCTATCTACGCCCATGCTTCGAGCGGTCATAATTGGTACGACCGCAAGCATTCTACTAGCCGAGCCGAACTCCAGCTATGCGCAAGCGGTCGGAGTGGAGGTAGAGCCCATAATGAACTTGAGCGTGTCTGAAATCGTTGCTTGCGGACTCGCAATGCTTTGAAGCATCCCAAGCGCGATTTCAGAGCGTTTCTCGTCAATGAAGAAGAAGCCGGCGTTCAGACGGTATTACGCGCGAGCACACAACAACCTGCTAGTGCTACAGATAATAATATCAACACCCTATTATTATCAGTATCCGCGACTACAACTGATATCTCAACAGTAGAGACTCTCACGCTTCAACGTGATGGCGACGAAAGGAAATTTGAAGCTTCAGCTCGTCTATCATCAAGTGATGTCGCAAAACTATTCCAGCAGCTCCTCGTAGGCGGTGCTGACATTTCAATAAGAACGAGCAAAGAGACATATGAGTGGAGATTGCAAGGACCTGCTTCACAAAGAGTTCGTGCCGCCTATTTGATGTGCTCTGGGGACCTTAACCGCTCCTAATCCGGGGGCGATAAAATCTGTTGATCTCCGGTGGACAGCAGAAATACCGACCGATCCCGGTTTGTGGACCCTAGATCACAACGAGCCCATGTCCGCTTTCGGCTCTTAGCGGACATTAGAGAGTACAGTCGGCCGTGAGGTTCGTGGTTATTGAAGATTCGGTGTCAGGCGATCAATTCTGCTTCTGTCAGGCAGAGCCGTCTAAGGCTTACAACTCAGCTCACGCGTGACAAGGAGAGACAGATGACGAAAGCAAACCAAAAGATTGCAGAATGGCTGAACCGTAAAAGCCGCATATTGACGCTCATGCTAGGGCTCTCTGCAATCGCACTTTTGGTGGGCGGCGGCCTATGGGTGTTGCAGCCAAAAGGCGGTTCGGCTGAAGAGATCACCATGTACAAGAATGTCGGCTGCCAGTGCTGTACGAGGTGGGCTAATCGGCTGCGTGCTAAAGGATACAGCGTGGCCGAGAAAGGCGTTGATGACCTCGATTCCCTAAAGACTCGATTTAACGTTGGAGCGAAATACCAGGGCTGCCATACAGCATTAATCGGTGGGTACGTAATCGAGGGCCATGTGCCCGTTAAGGATATTGAGCGGCTGCTAAGAGAACGTCCCGACGTGAAGGGTCTCTCCGTTCCAGGTATGCCAGTGGGGTCGCCTGGCATGGAAGTGCCTGGCAGAATTCCAGATCCCTACACCGTCCTTCTCATGAAGAACGATGGCAGCTCGGAAGTTTATGCCAGATATTGAGGCCGGTTATTGCGGCTGTAGAGGCTGAGTACCTGTTAGAGCATAATCGAAGAGGACCGGAGGGCATGGAGATGGAGCTTCAGCGAGGTGACTACGTGTAGTGGTCACATAGTATCAAGTACGAGCTCGAGAGCGGAGGAGACATTATGAATACGATCATGAGGCGGATGTCCGTTTTTGGGGGTAAAGCGGACATCTTTGGTGCTCTCTCCAATGTCTGCTTTTGACCCAAAGCAGACGTTTGCATTCTTCGCTCGCATATTGGCCAACAGTGCTTGAAGCTTGGCCACCCTCGTGCCACGCTTCCGAAACCACACGGGAGACAAAGTAATTTGATCCACCATGAACTTCTTCGTGACCAGCAAGTTCTTGTCGTCACGCCCGAGGGACCTTTGGAGAAGGCTGACTTCGAAAAGCTGGCGCCCATCGTGGACAGCATCATTGCTGAGCATGGCAAACTGAATGGGTTAATGATCTACGCCGAGTCGTTTCCAGGTTGGAGCGACTTTGCGGCGATGTTGACTCATCTTACGTTTGTAAAGAATCATCTGCCGCATATCGCGAAGGTTGCCGCAGTGACGGATAGCGCCTTCCTCTCGATCCTGCCACTGGTGGTAGAGCACTTTGTCCACGCCGACGTACGGCATTTTGATTATGACAAGAAGCAAGAAGCACTGGCGTGGCTTGTTGACTCCGAATGAATTGAGCAGCTTCGACCGGAGACCCTGCGACTTGCCAGCATTCAGAGGGGTACAGCAGACACCCAATGCTTGAGACACTCGTGGCGAGTGAGACAACGCAACAAACGACCGCTTTTTCAGAGCGAACAGATCGAGACAAAACGCACAGATATCAGAAGTTCCGGGTGAGCAGAGCCTTAGCAATTGGCAGCACTGGGGCACAAATCTCCGCTTTTGGCACTTAGCGGACATATACGTCGCCTCGGAGAATGTCTGCTCGTGGGGGTAAAGCGGACGTCCGCGATGCACGCCCCAATGTCTGCTCATGATCCAAAGCGATCCCTCGCTTGGCTACCTTCGCGCGGATTGGAGCAACAGCTTCCACCTAAGCGGACCATTCGACTTGATCCAGGCTCGAAGCTAATCGGTGTTTTTCTCCGTTTCGAGTCCGCGCCTCTTACCCTCACTTGACCCGCATCAAGGCCGCTGACGTCTTCGTCTGGCAATGTTGATCCCGAGCCGACCAACGCGAGCGGGCTTTCCACCACATATGAAGACACGGTTTCCAAGAGGGTTTCCATGTTGAGCAATCCGCACCATTCAACCTCTACCTTGAAACGTGCAGTAGATGCGGTCTTTGGCTCAAGGCGCGCGCCCTTGTTGAGCGTTGCGCTGATTATCGCAGCAGCGCACCCTTTGGCAGCGCAGGAGGGGCCCGACGAGGCGGTCCTCAGCGAAGGCAAGAGTGATTTCGAGTGGCATTGCACTAACTGCCATGGCTCGGACGGCAAGGGTGATGGCCCCATGACAAAATTGTTGATTGAGCGGCCCGCCGACCTGACTGCCATCGCCAAGGCAAATGGCGGCACGTTCCCGTTTTGGCGAGTCTATCGCATCATCCTGGGCAGGCAAGCGGTGCCCGGACACGAGACGTTTATGATGCCGGAGTTTTGGAAGCGCTTCAGCAGGGACCAGAAGGATTGGGACTACCCTCTACCGCCCCATGTCCGTGTGCTTCTGCTCACACACTACGTCGAAACTTTGCAGAAGCAGTAGGTGGCGGCGACGCACAATTAACAAAATCCCCGACAAGAGCGGCAAGTCCACACAACAGCCGGGCACCTTCCCGACTCCAGGGGTGAAACAAAAAAACGTCCTTGCTTCCTTCATGTCCGCTTTTGACCCAAAGCGGACATTCTCATGAATAGAACGCAAGCTTATGTAGTTGAGCTACGTCAATGTCGGTTGGGCTGGGATCGATCAGTTTTTGTCATCAACTTGGGAGAAAGTCACAGTGCCGTCTGTACAAGAGGCCCGCACCGTTCGCGAAGCGGTTGGAGTATTCGACAGCGCCGAGAAATTACAAAACGCTATTGATGAGCTACTGAGTTCCGGGTTCAATCGCGCCGAGCTGAGTTTTCTAGCCAGCGAGAGCGCTGTGGAGGCGAAACTTGCCCATAAGTATCGCAAGTCCAGCGAACTTGAGGATGACGTCCGCGTTCCCAGGGCTGCCTATGTCTCAACCGAATCCGTCGGAGACGCGGAAGGCGCTGTAATTGGCGGGCTGATGTATGTCGGAGCAAGTGTGCTGATGGGGCCCGTAGCCTTTGCAGGGGGCACGCTTGTAGCCATCACTACAGCCGCTGCTTTTGGCGCTGCAGCCGGGGGGCTGATTGGTACAATCCTGGCCCAGTTGGTGGGAGATCACCACGCACAACATCTGCAAGAGCAGCTCGATCACGGAGGACTGCTGCTCTGGGTGCGGGCATGGGATGCCGAGAAGGAAAAGTGCGCCGTCGAAATCCTTACCAAGCACTCCGGCCGGGACGTACACGTTCACG
>Ga0209013_10001181_pt1 | contig 24120 bp, 27 predicted proteins | sample Cruoilmetagenom2_FD_187291 | JGI IMG/M metagenome (GOLD analysis project Ga0209013, IMG submission 187291) | Oil polluted marine microbial communities from Coal Oil Point, Santa Barbara, California, USA - Sample 2 (SPAdes) (version 2) | ecosystem: Environmental > Aquatic > Marine > Oil seeps ... | reverse complement strand
CACCTGTCCCGCTAATCCCGCCGGAGTCGCCGCCTTCCACTTCAATCTTGATGAAAGTTCCACAGCATCGCACACACTCAGTTGAAAGTGGAAACCTATAAACAGGTGAAGAAAAATGATCCTGTTTCTTCACCTGTTATTATTTTTGGGACTTATTGGACATCTTACGGTTAAATCAAATGAACTTCAGAGGCAAGCAGACCATACAAGTGCATATCATGGCGCTTCCCATCCCTTTGTAAAAACTCGCGATACGTACCCTCGTGTTTAAAGCCAATGGATTCATATAATTTAACGGCCCCTTCGTTATAGCTGAAGACCGTAAGTTGCAATCGATGGAGATTCAGTTCATTGAAAGCATAATTGACCAACAATTGCATTGTTTCTTTCCCAAACCCCTTGCCATGAAATTCAGGTCCTAGCGCAATCGAAACCCACCCGACTCGATGAGGCCAGGCGATATCCTCGATTGCACAGACACCAAGGAATTCTTCTGCGTCCAATGGTCTTATTGCAAATCGGAAATCTCGATCGGAATGAGTGTCCACTAATTCATTGGCGTTTTTTTCGGATTCTTCACGAATGGGGGAAGAGTTGTAATAACGACCGAATGATTCTAGGCTATTCCACAAGCGATAAGATGGTAAGTCTTCTTTTCTAATGGCGGTCAGACGAATTTTAGATCCTGTAAACATTGGCAAGTCCCCTTGTCATAAGTATTTCTTATTGTTTCTTATTATAACACCGTCATTTTCTTATTTCGAGACACTAAGTACAATGGAAATAGAAAAGCGAGCTGGCGCTTGAGCTAGACATAACGATGAAAGTCGGGTGAAGGATATGGATTATGTATTATTGTATTTCATTGGCGTAACGGCAACGACAATCGGTACACTTGCTGGCGGTGGAGGCTTAATCAGTTTGCCAACCATGTTGCTGCTGGGCATGCCGATTCATTCAGCCATTGGTGCCAATAAAGTATCGAATACCGTCAGTGCGTTCTCGAGTTTCTACACGTTATATAAACGCAAGCAAATCTCCATAAAAGAATCATTTTGGCTGATTCCCCTCAGTTTAGGTGGTGGAATCACAGGTGGTTTTATCGCATCAAAATTATCCTCTGAAAATCTATATATACTCGCACTCTGTTTACTGACATTTGCTTTTATAACATCATTTATTGGCAAAGGCACTTTCTCTGGGAGCGAGCCTCTGAAAATTACCCCCGTCAGTGGTCCAGGATTGTTTGGAATCGGTATTTATGATGGACTGTTCGGCCCGGGTCAAGGGACGTTAATGCTTTACTTGTTCAGCTATTTGAACATTGCTTACGTAAAATCAGTAGGGTTGGTGAGGCTTGCGACTTTATCCAGTTGTTTCGGTGCAGCCATTAGTTACATTGCTTCAGGAGCCATCATCTGGCCGCTAACTTTGGCATTGATGGCCGGGTCGATAACGGGTGCTCAAATCGGTGTACGCATTGCCGAAAAGTTAAATCCCCATTACGTCAAACCCATTCTGCGCATCGTGACAGCCTTGCTAATTATCCAGTTGGTCATCGAAAACATCCTTTAGGTTTTGTTTGCAAACTACTACGCAAAACGACATACTAAATTTGTACACGTATATGAAGGAGGAATATAAATGACCAAAAAAGAAGACAAATACAAAAATTTACTAAATGAAATCGATGCACCATCAAATATTGAAAGCTCTCAAATCCACTATTCCGATGAAAAGTTTTGGGATAAACTGATGAAATATGCTAAAAAGGCAGGAGAGAAGAGTGTTTATTATAGCTTGTTACTATATTTCACGGCCAAAAATCCTGAAGTTCCGAAGTCCGCAAAACTAACCATCATCGGTGCATTGGGATATTTGATTTTCCCGATTGACTTGATTCCAGATTTCATTCCTGTTATCGGTTTAGCCGACGATGCCAGTTTAATCGTTTATGCCCTTTACCAAGTCATGTCGCATGTTGATGATTCGGCTAAACAACAAGCGCATGAGCAGATGAAATCGTGGTTTGGTGAGAGCTATGACGACGGAGATATGGATAAACAATTCTTGCCTAAATCGTAAGAAAAGCGCAAAGTGCCACTCTAGGTCTGCAAGCTGGGGCTTGGAGCTAGACACTGATAAAAGAGCGAACCTTCACACGGGCTCGCTTTTTTATATTGAAACAATCATCTTACCGAACTCATGAAGCAAGGATCGCCCCTGCGCATTTGGTCCTTCCGTCAAGCCGACGAATAACCCCACTTGTCCCTTATAAACAAAGAATCCCGCATCATGCTCAATGTCATCCAGTTCACCTGTTTTATTGAAGAAAACAAATTGTGCATTGAGTGCTCCAGCAGGAACTTTGTCTTGGAACTGCTGCTTTTCCAAAATGTGTAACATGTCATGGAAAGCGGGCGAGCCTGCCATTATTCTCAAACAAGCTACAACGTCTCGTGCGCACACGAAATTATCTCGACCTTGTGCGATTGCCTCTTGATCTCGCATGGCGCGACCCAATACAGATTTCGTCATGCCGAGATGTTGCAAATACCTGTTTAAGCGTTTCATTCCATAGCGCTTGATCAATATATTTGTGGCCGTGTTATCGGATATGACCATCATCAGTACGTGCAGATCCCGAACCGAAAATACACGCGGTTCTGTAACAAGAGTTTGCAAGATTCCCGCTCCATCGACAAGATCTTCAGGTATAACTGTAATTTCATCATCCAAATCCTTCATATGATGAAATCCGTACAAGAAAATAGGGAGCTTGATGATGCTAGCTGATTTAACAACTTCATCAATATTGCTAGAAAAACGAACCACCCCAACTGGATACTCCAAGTGAAACCCATATTTCCCGGGAAATTTTGTTGCGAACATGAAGACACCTCTCTTTTTACCAGTTTAATCTAAAAACTCTGAAAGTTAAATATTGAAAACGGAAAGATTGCAAATGAGATAGATTATTGTCGACTCAAAATATAGATGTGTCAGGGGAAGTGAAAAATTGTGATATTATTGCGTATATGTGAATGAACTGAATACCTACAACACGAGAAATTGGAAGGAGGAGTTCGGGTGAAACGAGTGTGGATATTCTTGAATCTAGCATTCTGGCTCGTGATCGGCGGGCTCTTTTTCGTATGGGTTCAAAATGAAATGGAAACTCGCGAAGAACGATTGGAGCGGCCACTGCCAGAGGGATTGCATCCCATCGTCGAGGAGAAAAGCAATCAATTGATCAAAAAAGCGGAAGACATCGGCGTGCCCATTCTAATAAGTGATGGCTTTCGATCGGTAGAATCTCAAGACGTTTTGTATGAAAAAGGACGCTCGATTGAAGGAAGCATCGTGACATATGCACGTGGAGGGGAAAGTTACCATAATTTTGGACTGGCTATCGATTTCGCCCTGCAAAATCAGGATGGATCGATCAGCTATGACTTGGAGCGCGATTTGAACGGTAACGAAGAGGCGGACTGGTTTGAAGTTATACGTATCGGGAAGGAATTAGGATTTTCATCAGGAGCGGACTGGAAAGGTTTCAAGGACTACCCACATTTGGAGTACACCTTTGATTTATCGATACAGGATTTGCAAAACGGGTGGCGACCTGAAGATAAACTGGAAAATAGCGACTGAATTTCTAGTCGCTATTTAGTTATTAGGAGATAAATGGGTGGAATGGAATAAACGCTGTTTGAAAAGGAATAAACACACTGCGAACGGGAATAACCCAAATCTGAAAAGGACTACCCACTACCTGAAAAGGAATAACCACCAATCGAGACGATTCTTTCACTCAAACTGCGCCAAATCAATACGACCATCAGCTAAAAATTTAACACCTTCACCTCGAAGCAACATCCGTTGCAACTCCTTTGAATCCTCATCCGGCACAGCGATTTCACCTCGAATATTAACCACGCGGTGCCATGGCAAACTGTGTTTTTCACTCATTGTGTGCAAGATCCGAACCACTTGTCTGGCGGCACGCGGACTTCCCGCCAAGCGGGCAACTTGTCCATACGTGACGACCCGTCCTTCGGGGATTTCTTGTAGTATCCGCACAACTTCTGCTGTAAATGGCTGCAAATCACAACACCCCTATCATTTATCATTGTAATAAAATCTCAATCATCCTGTCGACATTTAAAAGTGCCAGGCACCAAGAGAGTCAGTGGGATATTTAACGTCCCAATTAATGGTGAGTGCCAGGCACTTTAGATTGGTGCTTGAAATAAAGATAGGGGTACAAGTTGTCTTATTGCCCCTTATACAGATACAATGAGACGATAGGAATACTAAGTCATGTTTATTGAACTGACTTATAGGAGGTTATCTAATGGAATTCACCAATCATGTTGTTCAGAAAATTAATGATCCTACGGGCATTATCGAAGGCGATCGTTATGAGTTTTTAATAAGCGTCGAAGTGGAAGAAGATGACGAATTATTTACTGAAGGCGGTTTAGAGCTTCGCGTCCTTCTTGCTAAAGATGAGACTAGCGAACGCATTGTGCAATATCATTTTTCAGACAAGTTATCAAGTGAAGTTCTAGATTTTGCTCTCGAGGACGATGAAGAAATCGAAGTTCTTGCTTTCTGCAAAAATAACTTGGAATAGTCAAAAACCCTTTTAAAAGCATAAGCGCTTTTTAAAAGGGTTTTTTCATTCATTACACAGTCTTCCACCACTGTTCGGTCGGATACACTTCCACTCCAACAGTAACTGATTGCCCAATTTTAGGGGTCGTAATGGCAACGCCATATTCTTTTGCAGCTTCAGTCACACGTTCGATGGAATCAGTCCACTCATTGAAGGCCAGCGTAAAGGCGGACCAATGAATAGGCATCAACAATTGGCCACGCAAATCGAGGTGAGCTTGTACCGTCTCTTCCGGCATCATATGAATCGGAGCCCATCGTTCATCGTATTGCCCACATTCCATCATCGTGAAGTCAAAAGGTCCATACTTTTCCCCGATTTCCTTGAAATGAGGTCCGTACCCGCTGTCCCCATTAAAGAATATCTTCGTTTCTTCATCTTGAATGACCCAAGAGGACCAAAGCGTTGAATTGTGATCAAACAAACTGCGGCCCGAAAAATGGCGGGCGGGAGTGCTGGTGAACTGAATCCCGGATACCTTTAGAGTGTCCCACCAATCAAGCTCTTTGATTTTGTCGGCAGGTACGCCCCAGCCCTCCAAGCGGCTTCCGACACCAAGAGGGACAATGAATAAGCTCGCTTTATTTTTCAAGAGCTTTACGGAATCATAGTCTAAATGATCGTAATGGTCATGAGAATACAGGACAATATCGATGGTTGGCACAGTGGACAGTTCAAAAGGCAAACCTGGATTATACCGTTTCCCGCCGATTTGTGGAAAAGGAGATGGCGATCGACCGAGCATGGGATCGATGAATATCGTTTTTTCGTTAAGTTCAAGTAAAACAGTAGAATGTCCGAACCACGTCACCTTTGTTTCTGTAGAAGGTTGCACCCTCCAGTGGAAGGGTTGCGTCGGAAGTGGTTTTGTAGGTGCCAAATTAGGGATATTCCGAATATAGTCTTTCATAACGGAAGCTAAAAACTTGGCATCACTTTTTATTATAGTTGGATAAAGGTTGTTGAACTTCTTATTATCAAAAATTGGAGACGACCGATAAGACAATTTCTTCTTGGAGTTTGGCGCTTTTCCAAACATCGGGTAGTATTTTAAAAAAAGTGTCGATGCCATAGCGAACGTCGCGACTCCCAGTAATGTTTTTTTCATATGAGCACCTGAACTTTCAAGAGAATTTATTTAAAAGTATAGTAAGTGAAGAATATCAATTGTTTCACTAGTTTTGCAATTAAGTATATTCAAATGAATTTAGCACAATAGTATGTATAGTGATAGTCCTGTCATTATGTTGGTTTGATACTACAAGTTCATCCTCTATAGTGTTTACATTTCACAAATTTACATACAGTTAAACACTAGATTCCTTGAAATTTTTTGTAAAAAACCTCCACAACAAAATCTTGTGGAGGTCAAATGATTTCTTATTGTTCACATGCCCAATTATCTTTGTCGCGGTCCATCTTGGATTGATAAGCGGGATGGTCATTTGCCACACCATTTGGGTACTTCGTACGTAGATGAGTGCAATTATCGAAAACTTCCGTAGTTCCTGTCGTTGCAGCTGGCGGTTCACTTGGCGTGGTCGTTTCTGAAGTAGAGGTTGGTGAACTCGCGAATCCTGAATCTGTCGCATAGTCTTCAACAGTCCAGAATCCTAACCTCTTTGACTTTGCTTGTTGTTGTGCGTCCTCGTAAGGCGTTAAATGACGAGTGTTTGGTGGGTACACATAGGCAACTCGGGCCAAGCCTTCACGAATTAACGTTTCTTGTACACTTTTGCCGTCCACATATACATATGCCAACAGCCGCCCGTATTTATCACGCTTTTCACCAACATCAAATTCAATCGTTAAGTCACCGCTGTTCACGAGTGCCCGATTGCGTTCTTTCGCTTCAGAACCAAAAGGCTGTTTTCCTAAGCGTGGATGGTTGGTTTCAGGCGTATCAATCAATAAATAACGTACCGGTTCATTTACGCCATTATACATCACGCGAATTGTATCGCCGTCAGTAGTGGAAACGAGTGTTACCGGAATGTGATCCGTGGTGCCAGCTTTCGGTGCTTTCACAGCAACTGCAGGTTTTGAAGGAGCTGGTGCTACAACTGGTGGTTCTTCTTTTGGTGTATCTTCTATCTCAACGCCTTGTGATTCTGTATCTTTGCCAATCGGATCGTATTTCTCATCATCACTTGTCGTTGTTGTGCTCGTACTGCACCCGGAAAAAACAAAGGCACATCCTATAACTAATAATAGTAAACATTTCTTGAGATCCAAATTCACTTCCTAAATCCTCCTTGTTGATGCAAATATTAATTATAACAAGAACATCAAATAATTAATATGAAGAATGTCGATGATTCTAATAGGTCTAACATTTGTGTGTGAAGTCCTTCATACACGTTGATTTCCTTAATAACTACAACATCGTCTGTATTTACCAAATAAATACGAGTATCAAATGCCTCTCAGGTGATATTTGAAGAAATTTATGCTAATAATAGTAATAAGAAAAAATATTCTGATAAGCTTCCAACATACAGTGGTTGTGGAGAAGATTTGTGGTGTGGCAAGTTTTTTTTGAAACCTAATGCACTTTAAATCGTATTAATGGTAATGCTACACAAATGGAGGGATTTAAGAATGGCGATTAATTTGGTAAAGGGCCAAAAAATAGATTTGACCAAAGGAAGATCTGGTCTATCTAGCGTGATGGTCGGTTTGGGTTGGGATCCGGTTCAGGCTGAAAAGAAAAAGAGCGGTGGATTTTTAAGTGGATTATTAGGTGGCGGCGGAGGTGGCGGAGCTGCCGTGGATTGTGACGCTTCTGTCCTTCTGTTAGATGAAAAAGGGAAGTTAACATCTAAACAAAACCTTGTGTATTTCGGAAACAAAAAAAGTGCAGACGGCAGTGTCGTTCATTCAGGAGATAACTTAACTGGAGCTGGTGATGGAGACGACGAAACGATTAACGTGAACCTAAGTGCTATTCCACCATCTGTACATAAATTGGTGTTCGTAGTAAACATTTATCAAGCACAACAAAGAAAGCAAGATTTTGGTCTTATTCAAAATGCGTTCATTCGCCTTGTGGACAATAGCAGCAAAGAAGAGTTGGTACACTACAACTTAACGGAAAACTATGCTGGCAAAACATCACTTATCCCAGGCGAATTATATCGTCATGGATCAGAGTGGAAGTTCTCTGCAATCGGTGAAGGAACATCAGATTTCGATATTAGTTCAATTGCAAACAAATACTTATAAGGAGTTGTTTTATTAATGGGCATTAATTTATCAAAAGGACAAAAGGTTGATTTAACAAAAACGAACCCAGGATTGGTGAATGTAACAGTAGGATTAGGCTGGGATACGAATAAATACGATGGCGGAAAAGACTTCGATTTGGATTCTTCCGTGTTTCTATTAGACGGTAACGGGAAATGTGCTTCTGAAAAGGATTTCGTATTCTATAACAATGCTACAGGTGGCGATGGATCTGTCGTCCATACAGGAGATAACCAAACGGGTGCAGGCGATGGGGATGATGAGCAAGTAAACATCAACTTATCATCCGTACCAAGCACAGTCCAAAAAGTCGCTTTTAGTATCACTATCCACGATGCGGAAGCAAGAGGGCAAAACTTCGGTCAAGTAAGTAATTCTTACGCACGCATTGTCAATGCAGATACACAAGAAGAAATCATTCGCTATGACCTTGGAGAAGATTTCTCCATTGAAACAGCAGTTGTTGTAGGCGAATTGTACCGACACAACAATGAATGGAAATTCAATGCAATTGGTAGCGGCTACCAAGGTGGACTTGGAGCTTTAGTTTCAGACTTTGGTTTGAATTAATAAACGTTTCGAACAAAAAGCAAGGGCACGTTTCCTTGCTTTTTGTTGCACTGATTGTCATATAAACTTTTGAGATATCAGTATAAGACAGGATAACAGCTTGCACCATTGTCGGTGCAAGCTGTGTCTTTCTCATGCGGTTAAAAGATTCGAAGGGGAATTTGGTTTGACCTAACAACCTTCTTTTATTAGGAGAGAACGCCATGAAGCATTTCAGAGGGTTGAACGATAAGGAAGCACAGCAATTATTTCATGTACCACCTTACGAGTTTACAAAAGAAACCGATCGAAAAAAATTGGGGATTGCACTGGGAGCAGCTTTATACATGCCTGGTTTAATGCCCAATTTCTCATCAAAATTAACAAAACAGTATTTCCAGAACTTAACAAGTTTGTTTATTTGTCTGGAGGATGCCATTTCTGATTCAGAACTGGTTGAAGCTGAAAAGAATGTCATTCAAGAGCTGAAATTGATTGAGCAAGCTTATGCAGAAGGAACAATGGATAAGGAGCAACATCCCTTACTGTTCCTAAGAATACGAAGTGTACAACAGTTTCAGGAACTGGCACCTAAGTTAGGAAGCGCAATCAATCTTTTAACGGGAATTGTCTTTCCAAAATGTACATCCCACAACGCGATGGACTTCCTCGAATGCTTGGATGAGTTTAATCGCCGGGAATATACACACCTATATGCATTGCCCATTTTAGAAACAAAGGAAATCATTTATACGGAAACAAGAGAATTGGAACTGGTAAGCTTGTACGAGGTATTCAAGAAGTATGAGGAAATAATATTAACAATCCGAGTGGGTGCTACCGATTTTTCCAGTCTCTTCAGTATGAGACGTCCTGGAAATCGAACCATTTATGATTTGAAGATTATAACGGATTGCTTAGTGGATATTATTAACAGGTTCAGTCGGCATAGCGATGACTTTGTGATTTCAGGTCTCGTCTTTGAATACTTTGAACAAAGTGCAGGACCCGATGCTTTTTTGAGTACAGATAGTATAGAAGCGGTCTTGTGGAATGAAGTGCAGTTAGATGTATTAAATGGGCTCCACGGGAAAACCTGTATTCATCCATCTCAGGTGGATATGGTCAATGCAGCCTATGTGGTGTCAAAGGAAATGTACGACGATGCACACCTGATCATAGAAAAAAGCGCTGAAAACAACGGCGTACAAAAAAGCCGGGCCAGTAACAAAATGAATGAGGTTAAGCCTCACTACAACTGGGCTCAAAAAATACTTGCTCAAGCAGAAATATATGGGGTGCTAAAAGAACATGTACCAACAAACGAATTCCTCCGATACATTAAATCAAAAAACGTATAGCTTACATGGAGATTTGAAAATAGCCATTGACTTAAAAGACAATCCATATGGCATGTCACCGGATGCCCTTTTTGAGATGGGCGTAAGAATCAATAAAAAAAGACAATTTCTATTTGTGAGCCGTCTACTTGGTAAACACTTGGCTGTGGACCCGGCAATTTCACTGGGAACAGGCTCGATTTTGGCCTCGATGCTCATGGAAAGTGAAGGGGAAAAGGGAAATCCTCAACTGCGAGAAATTGTGGAAATGGTGAATACAGGAATTCCAAATCGAAGATTGAGTGCAGAATCCTTAGCTCACAAATCAAAACTCCCAACTAAAACGGTTTTTATCGGTTTTGCGGAAACGGCCACGGGCTTAGGACATGCGGTGTTCAACCATTTTCAAGAAGCCAACTACTTACATACCACACGTGAAGAACTGACGGATATGGAGCCTACTTTCTATTTTGAGGAAGAGCATTCACACGCCACTTCTCACCGTGTCTATTCAACTGAAGAAATACTGACAGACGCCGAGACGATTGTCTTAATGGATGATGAAATCACCTCGGGACTGACGGTTTCGAACCTCATCGTGGCTTTGAACGAGGCATTTCCAGGGAAACGCTATAAAATTTTATCGATTTTAGACTGGAGAAGTGATCAGCATCAGCTTGATTTTGCAGCATTAATGAAGGTTCACGGCATTTCGGCAGAAGTAATTGCGATGCTTTCAGGGCAGTTTTCGCTGCTAAATCAGGCCGTGATTGAAGAGAAAGAAATCGGTTATTTGGATGGAAGCAAAAAATTCGAGGTACTTGCACCTGAAGAATCAGCTAAAGAAACGATAGCCAAACATAAAAGTGACTATGCAGTCTATAGCACATTCACTGGCAGGTTCGGGATAACGAGTGAACACCATGCAAAAATGGATGCGTGGATCAAAACACTTATCAATCAACTTCATCATATCGACAAGGACAAACCGACGTTGGTAATCGGTATTGGGGAAAATATCTATATCCCGCAAAGGATTGCCTTGGCCTTAGGAGAACAGACCAAAGTCCAAACGACGACTAGAAGTCCTATTTTTGCTAAAGATGAACCGACGTATCCCATTAAGCATAAATGTAAGTTTGTGTTGCCGGATTCCAGTGGAATTGATCAATATCTCTATAACATACAGGATGTAGGGGCGGAACAAATCATCGTCATAGCTGAGTCCGTAAGTGATGAAGCATCATGGTCTCCATTGCTGACGTATCTTGAATCCGTGGCTCCGGTTACATGGTTATCATTGACTTCGCTAAATACCAGGGGTGAAACGGATGAAGCTTGATACAACGAAACTAGTAAAAACAAGTTACCCGGCAGAGGATGTTACATTTTTGCTGAAAGATTTATCGAGCATTCAAATTGAGTCCACGGTTGAGATGAGAGAAAAATCCTTTCAGCAAGGAGCCCATTACGCTGAATCTTTGCCGATTGAATATCGGCCATCCGCTGCATACACGGATTTGTATCACCAAGCCTTGCAAGATTCTTCAGACCGTGTAGCCCTGCTGGCAGGAGTACTGACAAGACGTGTATATACCTTCGCCAATACCGATGACGTCGTGTTAATCTCTCTGGCAAGAGCGGGAAGTCCAATCGGCATATTAATGAAACGTTATGCCGACAAGTTTTTGAAACTTAATTGGCCCCATTTCAGTATATCTATATTAAGGGGAAAAGGAATTGATGAAGAAGCGGTCAAGACCATTCGACAACTTTACCCACATCATCATTTGCAATTTGTGGACGGCTGGACCGGAAAGGGAGCCATCCAAAGAGAGCTTACCAAATCAGTTGAAAAATTGAACGCACAATACCAGTTGCAGTTAAATGATGATTTGGCTGTCTTAACAGACCCTGGTGAATGTGCCACTCTTTTTGGATCAAGAGACGATTTTCTTATCCCGAATGCCTGCTTAAATTCGACGGTGTCGGGTTTGATTAGCCGTACCATCTTAAATGATCAATTTCAACGAGCCGACGATTACCACGGGGCTAAATATTATGCGGAGCTTGAAGACGAGGATGTTTCCAATGACTTCATAGATATCATTTCAACAAGATTCGTTGACCAGGAAGCAGCCATCGAAGAACTATCAGCAAGTTTTCCGATTACCAATGAACGTACTTGGAGAGGCATGCAGGAAGTAGAAGACATTGCCCAAAAGTTCTATAAAACAGCTGATATGAGCAAAGTGAAGCCAAGTGTAGGGGAAACCACAAGAGTGTTGTTAAGAAGAAAACCTTTTAAAATATTGGTACAAGATGCTCACCACGAATCAGTTCGCCACATCCTGCATTTATGTCAGGAAAAAGAGATTCCGGTTGAAGTAGTGCCAAACCTATTTTACCGTGCAATCGGACTTATTGACTCGGAGGATCGCATATGACCATTCTTTTTGCAAGTGATCTAGACCGAACGCTTATATATAGTAAGAAATCAAGAGGCCAGGAAGTTGATGAAAGAGACCTGATAGCTGTTGAGTGGATTGATGATAGGCCAGTTGCGTTTATGACGAAAAAGGGAATCGAGCTTTTCAAAAATCTGCCATCAGACATGAGCTTTGTGCCTGTCACGACGAGGACTGCGCCTCAATACGAACGTGTTACGGGGTTAATTGATGCGTCTTCGAAACCAAAGTATGCCATCGTTTCCAACGGAGCGGTCATTCTGGAAAATGGCAAGCCCATTGCTGAATGGTCAAACAAAGTGGAACAGCAAATGCAACAAGAATGCACGAGTATCGATCATGTAATGCCTCAATTGGATTCCTATATAAAAAAAGGATGCGTTGTTGAGGTTAGGCAAGCAGAATGCTGGTTTGTTTATATGATTGTTGATGAAAAGACCTTCCGAGTAGAGGACATCGAGCAACTGTCTGAAATATTTTATCAACAAGGATTCACGCTTTCTCATCAAGGAAGAAAGCTTTATATAATGCCCAATTGTATCAATAAATCAATGGCTCTTCAGTTTGTTAAAGAACGGATTGGAGCGAGCCAGGTGATAGCGGCAGGTGATTCCCTACTTGACTTTGATATGGTCATGAGTGCCGATAAAGGCTTTTTTCCTTCCCATGGCGAAGTAGTTCAAGGGGGCAAATCGTATCCAGCCCACATTAGCGTTACGGAACATGCAGGAGTACTTGCCGGTGAAGAGATTCTTAAAAAAATAAGTGATAATTTGCTATAATTTAGGTAGGAATAGGGGGGGAACCCATGGTGAATTTAAATCCAATACGGATGAAGTCGTGGGATTCAGCAAATGTTGGAAGTTGGCTGAAAAATTCATTAGAGGATCCTGCACAGGTCAAAGTCGAAGGAAAAAGCCTAACGTATCCTCAATTAGTTTGTCAGTACGTCGGAGTATCCCTAGACGACGATGAATATTTCTCAATCCTACATACACATGTAAACGACTCCTTAGGAAAATTAATAATTCTTTCAGGTGCTCTTAACAAACAAATCGAGGCGGAAAAGCTACGAGCCATCAACCAGCTTTTTGATATGCACCGAAAAGAAAAGGGGTTATCCTCTAATCGAATGGTTGCCTTTCTGGATGGGCATTCGCTATTACCGAGGGTAAAAGACGCGACCATCAATCGGCGCTTAAGAACGGTCATGATTGACGTACTAAAAGAGCTGCAAGCCACTTACGCAGAAGGAACGCTTCATCATGAATATCGCCGCATTACCACGGACCTTGTCAAATGGATTTTCAACCATGTAGAGCCGTCACTTGCGAAAATAGATTTTGAAACAGGTCTTCAAGGATTCCTTTGGTATGGTTCTGCTACACCAAGTGAGAAGTGGTTCTTGAAATACCTTGCTAGATTCGGTTTTCACATCGTCATTTTCAATCCATGCGACGAACCATGGCCAAAGCAAATGCTAGCCATTGATGATAACCTTATCTACCGATTTCCTAAGCTTGAAAGTGTGCAGAAGCCGTTGCCGGAGGAAATGCCAAAAATTGCAGGAACTGTGGCATTTAGAGCAACTCAGGAAATCAATGAATTATTGCATCATGAGGATTCAGGGCTATACAAACCCTTTCAATTTAAATCGTATTCTACCAATTCAATTAGGTTGAAAACAACGGTGGACGAAGCCTTTTTAATCTCAAAAGAAAGGGCCATGATCCGGCCTCATTTTGAAGTAAGCAATCGGGTCGTGACCATTCCTGTGGTGTTTGCAAAACTCATGGGAATCGATCGGAATCGCAAGCGCTTTTGGAATCACGTCCATTCCTTAACGGACAGAGATGATACGCATGTAATTCGTCACTTTCCATTCACAAAAGTACAAAAAGCAAACCAACAATTCCATTACCGGGCAGCTTTAGGGGCAGATGGTAGACTGGACCCTCAAAAAATGAAATCCGCAAATTGGTGGATCTATGACAAGTTACCTGATGGTACTCAAACGGTGATTGGGGAAACCATTGCCAAGCATGTGGAAAACCCTCTTTTACTACCGCAAAACGGTGAAACAATGGAAGAACTCCAGCTATATGCTTTTGCCCAATCAATGGTTTTACCCGACTTTGCAATCCGTCTTTTACAAACATTCGATTATCCTCAATTTGTGCCGACGATCTTTCTCTACAACGAAGAGAATGGACCGGAGTTAAATCGTGCCGATGCCAATGCTTTATGCATGATTCATCATTTAGGTTTGGACATTATTTTAGTTAATCCAAGAGGACACCAGGATATGGAGAAATGGATACAGGAAAATGCGTTTGATTTACATTGGATGGATGAGCGTAGCTTCGATGAGCCATTTAAAGAACGAAGTGTCGTGCAAAAAATCTTTAAAAAGTTTCGTTAGCCTAAAGGGGGACATAGCATGGAACTGGAAAAGTTAGAAATTGAACAACAAGAGAAACTAATGGAAGAAAGCGGCGACCAAAAAGCGCAATTGAAACGTAACCCACAGGTACTGCAACTTGTCGCAAAAATCGACCCGAAAAACCAGGTCGGGCTTCTAGAGTTTGGCCGTGAACCTGCAAATGAAATTTCGGCTTTTACTGGTAAAATACTAAGCACCATTAAATCAAGTAGCATGGAAGAATCCAGCGAGCTATTGAAACAGCTGGGTAAAATTATGGATAAGTTCGATAAAAAGGATTTCGTAGAAAAGAAATCGTTTATCGGGAAGCTCTTCAAAAAAGGTGAAAAGCTAGTTGAGCAGTTATTCAACAAGTACCAAACAATGGGTGGGGAAATTGATAAAGTTTTCGTAGAGATAACAAAATACGAAAATGAAATGAAAAAGTCAACCACTACGTTGGAAGAGCTATATGATCAAAACTTCAAATACTTTATGGAATTGGAGAAATACATTGTAGCCGGTGAGTTAAAGGTCAATCAGCTAAGGCAGAACCTTCCCCGCGTACAGGAAAAAGCGGAAACTGGAGATCAGATGGCTATGATGGAATTGAATACTTTACAAAATGCCATCGAACTTCTTGATCAGCGAATTTACGATTTGGAAATGGCGAAGCAAGTTTCTTACCAGTCGGCACCACAAATCAGAATGCTGCAACGAGGCAATACGAAACTAATAGGGAAAATCAATTCAGCATTCGTAACGACCATTCCGATTTTCAAAACAGGACTGATCAATGCGATTGCGGCAAAACGACAAAACCTTGTTGCCCAGTCCATGAATGAACTGGATAAAAGGACGAATGAGATGTTACTGCGCAATGCCAATGATATTTCCAAACAAAGTGTCGATATCGCCAGAATGTCCGGCCAGCCGAGCATTAAGATTGAGACGATGGAACAGACATGGGATATCATCATGAACGGTATGACCGAAACAAAGGCCATCGAAGAAGAAAACCGCAAAATGCGGGAAGAAGGCCGACTACGTTTGGAAGCATTACAGAAGAAATACGAAGAAGGCCAAAGAAAATAAGGTTTCTAAAACGGATGAGGAGGAAATTAAATGTCAGTTATCAATCTTTCAAAAGGACAAAAAATTGATTTAACGAAAACAAATCCAGGTTTAAAAAACATATTGGTTGGTCTAGGTTGGGATACGAACCGCTACAGTGGGGGAGAGGATTTCGATTTGGATGCCTCTGCCTTCCTGATTGACGCAAACAACAAGGCGTTGAGTGATAAAAGCTTCATCTTCTACAATAACCTTAAAAGTGAAGATGAATCAGTCATTCATACAGGAGATAACCGGACGGGAGAAGGAGACGGCGATGATGAGCAACTGCTCGTGAAGTTACCGCTTGTATCCAGCCAAGTTCAAAAAGTTGCCTTTACGGTTACCATCCACGACGCGGACGCTCGACGCCAAAATTTCGGTCAGGTGACAAACGCTTTTATTCGAATCGTCAATGAAGATACCAATGAAGAAATCGTACGATACGATCTGGGAGAAGACTTCTCAATCGAGACCGCACTTGTAGTCGGTGAAATCTACAGGCATAATAATGAATGGAAGTTCAATGCAATTGGTAGCGGTTTTCAAGGTGGTTTAGCTGCACTCGTTTCAAATTTTGGGTTAAACTAAAGAAAATCAATTTTAATTAAGGGAGCAATTTGCTGACTATGGACATCGTAAATGGTTTTATCGACACATATGCCATGTTTTTTGACTTGGATATGTGGATTGAGGTATTATCGGACCCTGTAAGCTGGGGCTTAATCGGTACGCTTGTTATATTGGAAGGTCTTCTGTCGGCGGACAATGCATTGGTATTAGCGGTAATGGTCAGACATTTACCTGAAAAACAACGCAAAAAAGCATTGTTTTACGGATTGCTGGGTGCCTATATCTTTAGATTCATTGCCATCGGTATCGGGGTATTCCTCATCAAACTTTGGTGGGTCAAAGTAATCGGGGCACTTTATCTTGGCTGGTTGGCGGTTAAGTACTTCCTGGATAAACGTGCCGGAAAAGAAGAAGAAGCAGTTGAAGGCATTAACAAAAGCGGGTTGCTTATCCGCCTGTTTGGTACCTTCTGGGGTACTGTAGTTGCCGTGGAAATGATGGACATTGCCTTTTCTGTAGACAGTGTTCTAGCAGCTTTCGGTATTAGTGATAAGGTATGGGTATTATTGCTAGGTGGGATGCTAGGTGTGCTCATGATGCGAGGAATTGCTGGGGTCTTTATCAAACTTATCGATAAGATACCGGAATTAGAAACCTCTGCTTATGTATTAATTGCGATTATTGCAATCAAGATGCTACTAGGTGTGGCTGGAATTCACATCAGTCACTATGTCTTCTTCACAATCCTGTTGATTACATTTGCTTTAACTTTCGTGATTCACTATACGCGTAAAAAGAATGCTGTGAATTGAAGCATTTAAACTAATAGGCTGAGATTACTCCGATTCCACATCGAGTAATTTCAGCCTGTTTTTTAAATCTTTTATACCTAATTTTTCGAAGAGACGACTAAAAATCGAACGATGCTTTCCGTATGGTTGAACCAATAATGCATCTTCCGTGCATCAAACATAATGGATTCTTGTTCAAGTAATTGCGACCGTTCGCTATCAATTTCAACAGTTAGCATGCCTTCCACTACGAATAAAAACTCGTGGCCAGAATGAGAGAAGGGATTTCCTTCATTTTCACCTGGTTGTAAAGTCACCAATATTGGAGAAAAGCTGGCGTCCTGAACACTGGAAGACAGATCTTTGTAATAAAAGCGCTCTTTACGTGTATCAAATTCATCTTGTGATTCGTCCTCCGCAAAAAAAACACTTGGATTCACATTTAACGCATCCGCCACTTTTTTCAATGATTCCAATGTGACACTTGATTTTCCACGCTCCACTTGTGATAAAAAACTGATAGATACGTCAGTTTGTTCTGCTAATTCTTTTAACGTTAGCTTCCGTTCTTTACGGAGCTTTTTTAACGTAACTCCCATTAACCCTTGTGGCATCAGAATTCCCCGTTTCATTCAGTCAACTTTCCCTTATCATACATTAGTCAAAATACGAACTTCAAATAAATAAAGTTTGTGACAAGTCATTGACAGAAAATTTTTAACTGTCTAAAATGAGTCAAAGGGTAAATTAAAGTGTTACTTCAATTATTGCTTAAAAGGGGGAAATAAAGTGGATAAAAAACTAACTAGGCGCATTTTAATTGCAAGTTTAGTAGGGAGCTCAATCGAGTGGTTTGACTATTTCTTATATGGAACAATGGCAGCGCTTGTCTTCAATCAGTTATTCTTTGTCAATGAAGATCCAACTGTTGGACTATTATTAGCATATGCATCATTTGCTTTATCATTTTTCATCCGTCCATTTGGCGGAGTTATCTTCAGTCACATTGGTGACCGTATTGGACGTAAAAAAACACTCGTCATCACGTTAAGCCTAATGGGTGTAGCAACATTCGGTATGGGTCTACTGCCAACATACCAAGCGATTGGTGTATGGGCACCAATCTTACTAATCACACTTCGTTTAGTTCAAGGTCTAGGTATTGGAGGAGAGTGGGGAGGAGCATTGCTACTAGCTACAGAGTATGCGCCACCTGAAAAACGAGGACTGTTTGGCAGTATTCCGCAAATGGGCGTTACAATTGGTATGTTGATGGGTACCCTGGCATTGTGGATCATGACATTGCTTCCTGAAAATTCATTTATGACCTGGGGCTGGCGAGTACCATTCATTTTAAGTGCTCTATTAGTAATATTTGGTTTATGGATTCGTAAAGGGATTGATGAAACACCTGAATTCAAAAAAGTGCAAGAGTCTGGTGAAATACCAAAGTTACCAATCGTTGAAACACTGAAATACTACTGGCGTGAAGTATTAATTACCATCGGTGCAAAAGTTGTTGAAACAGCACCATTCTATATTTTCAGTACATTTGTTGTGTCGTACGCGACATCAAATCTAGGATTCACGCGAACAGCTACACTAGGAGCCGTAATGATTGCTACTGTCGTAACGACGATTTTGATTCCTGTTATGGGGAATTTATCCGATAAGGTTGGACGTAAGAAGGTATATGCAGTAGGTACTGTGGCAATGGCACTTTTTGCATTCCCTTACTTCTGGATGTTGCAACAAGGTTCAGTAGTCTTGTTAGTCATTGCGACTGTTATTGCTTTAGGAGTTATTTGGGCACCAATCACAGCAGTTCTTGGTACCATGTTCTCTGAAATCTTTGATGCAAAAGTTCGCTACACAGGGGTTACTTTAGGGTATCAAGTTGGTGCAGCAGTAGCCGGTGGTACAGCGCCGCTTGTCGCTACAGCATTGCTAGCAAAATTTGATAACTCTTATGTTCCGGTTGCAATCTACATCATCTTTACAGCACTCATTTCTCTTGTATCCATTTGGGCGGTAAAAGACCGTGCTCGGCAACAAGAAAATGCTAAAGTTGTAGTTAAAGAGAGCCGCGCATAATTTGGAACATTTTTTGTATAAGTAAAGCCAAAAACATCTATTACACCATTGGGGCTGTAATAGATGTTTTTCTAAGGAGGTACGACCATGCTTGTAATAAATGAGAAGCAAATAAAACAACTATACAAAATGTCAGATGCCATTCAAGATGTCACGCTGATGTTAAAGGCAAAAGAAGCAGGGAAAATTGAAAATCCACATCGTACCGTTCTAGAATTCCCACAATACGAAGCTTCGGCGTTATACATGCCGAGTGCCGATTTAGTTGGCGAAGTATCTGCAGTAAAAGTTGTGACGATTTTTCCCGGTAACCCTGCCCAAGGAAAACCAACTACACAAGGTGTTGTATTACTTTCGGATGCCACAAATGGAGAACATGTTGCCATGATGAATGCTTCTTATTTAACGCGATTGCGAACTGGAGCATTAAGTGGAATTGCGACTGATTTATTAGCAAAGAAAGAAAGTCGTGTATTAACGTTAATTGGTACAGGGGCCATGGGATTTGAACAAGTACTAGGGGTACTGGCAGTTAGAAACATTGAGAAAATCATTCTCGTGAACCGGACTCCTGAAAAAGCACAAGCATTCGGCGAGAAACTAGTTTCTATTGGCATCGACACGCCATTTGAGGTAGAAACAGATGTGTCAAAAGCGGTAAGGCAAGCGGATGTTATTTGTTGTGCTACGCGTTCAAATGAACCAGTATTCTCAGGAAGTGATTTACAACCTGGCACGCATATTAATGGGGTAGGTTCTTATTTGCCACATATGCGAGAAGTAGATGAAAACACTGTTTTAGCTGCAGACAAAATTGTAGTAGACGACCTAGCTGGTGTTAAAGATGAAGCGGGAGAGTTAATGCATGTTGCGAACACAGGCAAGTGGTCGTTTGATGATGTCCATAGTGAACTTGGCAAGTTGGTTGTGGAAGGGAAAAATCGTGTAAATGAAGAAGAAATCACGTTCTTTAAATCCGTTGGTGCCGCTTATTTTGATCTAGCAGTCGCAAAAGGTGTTTATGCGAAAGCGACGGAACGACAAATCGGCGCTGAGATAGATATTTAACTATGGGTAAGGAAACCGCTAAACATCCAATAGATGGCTTAAGCGGTTTTTACTTTTTGTTGACTAGTATGTTTTCAGCGATGACCATTCACTAACTTTGCATATTTTAAAAATACTCTGTACGATTGAAGCGAGGGGAGGGACTGCCGCATGCAACAAGCCACCATCATTTATACGGAAGTGGAACGGAAAATCGATTTCTATTATCAAATGCAAAAAATCGTTACGCAGCACGAGCTCACGGTTACCCCAAAAGCAGTGACAACAACGAGAAACGAGTTCACACTAAATCAAGTACTCGATGTTTCCTACAAACCATTCTCATCGGAAGCGGGGATTTTATACCTTCATACAAACCAAGGTGTCTTTCCCTTCAATATACACAGCAACCCGCAATTCTTCATTGATGCCTTTCGGTCGTTTAAGTAAAGTTTAATTTGCTAATTGTTTAAACGTCTTTTCATTTTTTACCTCAACCCCTGAATTGTAATCTTCCATAAACGTAATTTCTTTCATGTACGCATTCATGTGACTTTGTGTCTTTTCGTAGTGCGCCTCGTAGTTCGGTAAATAGGATTCATTTAACTGATACATAGGAATCACTTCAAAATCACGCCAATCCTTGTAATACGTATAAGTGGGCACAAAGCTTGGATCTGCTAATTTAATAACCGTTTTCCCCTGTTCGACGATTTTTGTGACTTCTACCCCTCCAATGCCACCGCTTAGCCTTTCTACCCCTTCTTGCGCTGATAGGAAATTCCCCAGACTGTACATGACCAGTGTTTTAGAGCCATCTGTACGCTCAATCCAGTCAAATGGTTGCAGGACGTGTGGATGGTGCCCGATAATAATGTCGGCACCCAAGGTAGAAAGCGCATTCGCTAAATCAATTTGTGCTTCGTTTGGTGATGTTTCATATTCATTTCCCCAATGCATGGAAACCACGATGACATCCGAGAGAGTATTGGCTTTTTCTATATCCTGCTCGATCAATTTCAAGTCAATCAGATTGATTAAATAAGATTTATCCTTCGGTATCGGTATTCCGTTGGTTCCATAACTATAAGACAAAAAGGAAAAGGTAATGCCATTTTTGGTGACAGTCCTGATAATCTCTCTATCTTCCGACGATTTAAAAGCCCCCGTATATAGCATATCGATTGCATCCCAATGATTGAGGGCGTTCAGTATGGCTTTTTCCCCTCTATCCAATGTGTGGTTATTCGCCAAAGTTACAATATCAATCCCGGTCTCTTTTAAAGCATCCCCAATTTCATAGGGGCTGTTAAACGTTGGATAACTGGAAAGACCCAATTCCTTGCCGCCAATCATTGTCTCTTGATTTGCAATTGCAATATCCGCATTTTCAATAAATGGCATGACTTTCTCAAACATAGGGAAGAAATGATAAACTCCTTGATCCGTTACTGCATCTGTATAAACGGATTGATGAACAAGGATATCACCAATTGCTATAAGTGTGGCACTTGTAATTAGGGGTTTTTCAATTTCCTTATGCACAGTTGTCTCTTTAAAAGCGGGCACGACTTCGATTGGTAATTCTGCTGAGTCTGAATATGAACAACTTATAAGTGTTATTGATAATACAATTAAACCGACCAACGATTTCATGAATGTCCTCCAAACAGCCTTATACTGTCGAATTGAAAATTTGACAATAGCCTTAACGAATAATTCGTCTCTGAAACATGCGAATGGGGAGATGGTAATGAGAAGTTCTGAATCACGTGGAAATTCTCAATCCGTCTTTAACTGAGACTAATGACCTGTTTAGGTCTGGCAATAATAAGAAGTACAAGGAAAGTATTATATCTTCAAAATGTCTATTTAACAATTCACTTTACAATATGTTGTGTCGAAAAATAATATACACACCATATGTTGATTTGTGCATTTGGGTGTTATATAATGAAAGCGAGAAATATATGGAAATTAAAAAGTGATATTGAACCATGTTTTTCGAACATCTGAACAACATAAAAACAAATTTTAAATATTCTTCAACAAGTGCAGGTTTATACACTTCGGTTTTTGGATATAGACTAATATCGAATCGTAATGAACCTAAAATGCAAAGTGCGTTCATTTCATATAAATTTCTGGACATTGATGGACCTGGTGTTTTAAAAACGATGTGCAACTAAAAACCAAATGGTTGTGGGGGATGAAAAGTATGAAGATGAAAACGGTAGGTAAGAAAAACTTGAATTTAAAGCAAATAAACCTAAAAAAACATGAAATGTATAGAAAAGCAAAACATCTTGGTATGACGCATCCTTCAGTTGTCTCATGCAGCCAAGAGTTAGATGCACTTCTCAATCGGTATCAGGAAATTCACCAATACAACGTTGTCGTTTAACGGTCACACTATATAATGATAAAGGCAGGAGATTGGGGAACATACCCATTCTCCTGCCTTTTCTATTCAATCAACCTTTTTAAATGAACAAGGTATAATTACATGTTTCTATTTATATACTATATGTAGAGATCAAGTTGAGGGAGGGGTGTTCTTGAATAAGGTAGAGTTTAAAAAGAGTTTTGATGTTGGTGGTTATGATGAAATCGTTTTTTCGGCAAACAATGATGAAACAACCGTGTGGATCAAAAACAAGTATTCCTGCCCTTCGTCAACCATTAGTTCGACTATTACTAAAATAGCAGGGACCTTATTCGAAGAAAAAAAGTGGGGCTGGTTTTTCTATGACTTGATCGAGAAAGAAACGGGCATCGAAGCGGTGGTCAACCTTGAATTGGCTGGTTTTGAAATTGACGAGGACTATATTGACGGTGAAGCTGGTTTCTTAGATGAGGAGTTTATAGATCACTTAATTGACGAGACCAGTGAAGCGATACTGGATTCGGAGTACGCTACGGCACTGAAAAACATGACGGTTCTGTAAACTGTTGATGGGGATATCATGATAAGTAAGTACAAAAGCGCTTGGGAATAATCCTCAAGCGCTTTCAACATGCCTAATTCCACTTGGAAACCTTGAAGCGGATGACTGTCTTTAATTTCTCGGGTGCGGTCTTACGGGAATCTGTAATATAAATTTCCTTGTGGGTCTTTTCAAGTATTGTTAATTGATGTTCTTCACAATAATTTTCCATGATTGAAATAGTCTTAGGTTCAATATCATAACTGCCAAGATGCATCATCTGAACGCATAAACCATCGGAAAGCCTTTCAAACTTTGCCGACTCAACAGCTAGGTGTTTCTTTTTCGCACTTGCATGTTCAATAGCTACTTGAAAAAGCAATCCGTCATGTAAATTAAAATCTAGGATGGTGAAGGTATTGGATGAAGATATATGAATCCGTTCAACTTCAATTATAAAGGATGAGCATGTAATCTACATGGCTATTACTATGGTGTTTGATTCTTAGGAAGGGACTAAGCTTTTATTCTGGCTTCATAGTGACGAAACTACTTTCCAAATCTGTTGATGTTCTCTCATATAGAAGGAAACCGGTACAAGTAAACTTAAAATCATCAAATCCATAAAAGTGTTGACACTAATGATGGGAGTTGATATTATATGTAAGTCGCTGAAATGAACACGACGACGAAATGAACAAATAAAATAACTTGTTGACATTCAAATGTCATAAATGTTATGATATAAAAGTTGCTGTCGCGAGAGTGACCAACATAATGAACCTTGAAAACTGAACAGCAAAACGTCAACTATTTAGCGGAACGCACTTCGGTGCCGGAAGCACAACTTGAACTTAATTGTTCATTAT
>Ga0209013_10001180_pt1 | contig 24125 bp, 25 predicted proteins | sample Cruoilmetagenom2_FD_187291 | JGI IMG/M metagenome (GOLD analysis project Ga0209013, IMG submission 187291) | Oil polluted marine microbial communities from Coal Oil Point, Santa Barbara, California, USA - Sample 2 (SPAdes) (version 2) | ecosystem: Environmental > Aquatic > Marine > Oil seeps ... | reverse complement strand
AGGGTGCGAGGGCATAAGAAAAGCGCCAAACATCATTCGTTGTCTCCAACCGGTGGACGCAGCCACACATATACACAAGTTAACATTTAGACAAATTTAACATGTAATATCAGTCGTACAAATTTTTTTTCGAAGCCCTGCCGCTTCTGTACGACCAGGACGAGTTCCAGATGGCGGGTGCGTTGAATGGAGAACCGTACTAGGAGGTGATAAGAATCGCAAATAAGCATTGCATTCTTCATAATTTCAACTTAATCGGAGCTTGACGAAAGGGGAGCAGTATACATATACAGTCGAATTGACAAATTATTTGCTCCATAATAATATGTAAATATAAGCACAATATCACAGTGTTGTCTTTATTGTTTAACAAAAGTTACTAAAGGAGAAGATGACCATGATAGAGCGAGCTTTTTTAAACTATCTTTCGAAAACTGTGATTGGTTTGATATTTATTTCCTTTTTCGGTTTATTCATAAATCCTGTGTATGCGGATAGTGTACGTACTTCATCAAATACGCTATCTTCTTCTACTTATAGTTAAAATATCAATGATCCCAATGGTATTCTGAGAAGTAACTTCATTAATAAATTTTCATTAAACTCGGCTTTTGCTAATAGTGATAACCTTAAATTTGCCGACGGTGAAACCAATTACGTAACTAAGAATTTTACCGGAAATAATTCAGGAGCTGGAGCATCCGCTAAGGACTGGAGTTTTTCCTTCGCCCCATATTTATGGCTAGTGGGTTTAAACGGCACTATAGGGGCTAAGGGACAAACTGCTGATATAGATATTTCATTCGGAGATATATGGGACAATCTGAATTTTGCATTCCAGGGCCAAGCACAAATTTTGTATAGAAGCAAGTACGGATTCATTGTGGACGGAACATATATGAAAATAGCTACGACAAACGTTAAAGGCCCTTTAAATATTAAGACAACCTTAAAGCTACATATGTGGGAATTCGTAGGTTTCTACAGAGCATACAATAAGCCTTCCAGCTTTCAAAATTCCAAAGGACAATCTAAACCATCTCTTTCTGCCGATCTTCTCGGAGGCGGTAGATATATAAATGTGGACACTAAGATCAATTTTGGCGGTACAGGTCCTATAGGAGTGTCCAATCAAGTATCAGGTGATAAGGGTTGGTTCGACTGCTGACCGGCTGCTCTCGAGCGATCGAACGAGCAGCGAGTGCGAACACGACAGTACCCCCACGCCGTTTAGCAGGGGCGGGTAGATAAAGCGGATGAAGGAGAACACGGCGAAGACCGCCGCCGCGTTTATGACGGCCAGGCGATAGAGGAGCGCGTGTGGTATCGTGTGGGAGCGACCGATGATGATATTTATGAGCCCAAAAAATAACGCCGACTTGGGAAGCCGCAGGCTGAACCCGGAAAACGCGCAGTGAGCGCTAGTCGAGCCAGCCAAAGTCCCACGTGTTGGCAATCAGCATCGACCGGAGGTCCGGCCCGATAGGTGAGTGCATGCCTAGTACGTGGTCGATGCCCACGAGCACGGGATGACCGATCGCAGTGGTGAACCAGACGATCGTCCCGATGAGGAACAGGAGTCGAGCGTTCATCTGCGTGTCGATCTTCATAGTCATAAGGTCCCCAAGTCCTGTTCGATACGATCCAGCCACTCATCCTCCGCTCCGGGTTCGGGTAATACTCGACCACCCTCCATATTCCAGTTGGCTGGCACGCCGATCAGGGTAACCCTAACCGCTGAGACCGAGACGTTCGCTGCACTGGCGATATTGTTTTGCATCGTCTCCTGCAAGTTTGTGGTCAGTTCAACGTTGCGATTGCCACCAATGCGCACTCCACCGATCACATTGAGGAATTCATCTTTCCTGAGTGGAAATCCTTCCATAAAAGCCACATTGACGAACTGTGAGGGTGCGCCGGTGAGTTCGCAGTGGGTCCGGGTAATGACTTCGGCGATGCGTTGTCTTTGGTCGTTATCTAGTACCGCTTTGCAGGCGAGGTTGTAGAGGGGCATTTCAAGGTCTCCTAATAGTTGGCTTTCATTGCGAAGTATCCGTGGCGTAACTTCGTTACGATGAGATGTGTCAGTAATTTCAGCTTATAGCTCAGCCTAGCACCGGGTGTGATACGTTGTCGAAATGCCTGGGAATTATGACTGAACAGTGATTTGTCACAAAGGGTCAGCATGAGGTTGCCGGTGCTGACCTTGGCGATTCGCGCCCACTCGTCCGAGATAGCCTTCATTGCGGATTCGCGTTTCTGTTGGTCGAAATGATCATCAACTTCGACCATAACCCAGGACACACGGGAGGGTTTTGCCTCGGTAAAGCCTTGGCCGCTGGGCATTTCGGTCCAGACAACGAACAAGGGTTGTTCGTTGTTGATCCGATCGCGGTAGACCCTTTTGATCATCGCTTCCAGTTCGTGAATCTGCGGTTTCGAGATCTGACCTTCATGGATGGTGCAGAGTATCTTTCGCATGGCTTGTCTCCCTTCAGAGATTATGACCCCGCCCGGTTTCTCCCTCGCCAGTCTTGCTAAAGTAGACCCATGGGGTGCTCTGCGATGCGTGCTTCTGCAGGACCGGATCGGGCGTTCTGAAGCCCCGGCGCTCCCAATTCGCGAGCACCTTCTCCTTGATGGACTTCGGAAAGGAGCGGTGGAAGGTCAAGATTTCCGGCTTGGCGTGCCCCACATGCTCCTGGAGGCCGATGCAGCTGTAGAGACCGAGACCGCCACCACTGACAATCTTCTGACCCGAAGCGCCCGCTCGACCGAAGAAGTCCTCGGAACTGTGGTAGCCCTCCGGCCCCAGCCCGTAGTACTTGCTCTCGGGGAAGAACCACGTTCCTCTCTCCGGATGGTGACGGGTCGCAAAGGCGTAGGTCACGGCCAGCGGATCGTCGGGATCGATGTCCTCGCCCACCACGAGAACCTTGCCGAAGCTGCCTCCGATGTGGTCGCTCCAGATGAAGCCGCCGAGCTTGTTCATGAACTCGTCTAGGCTCCAGCCGGTCAGCTCGTGCCAGTTGTTTTTCACGCGGACTACGAACCAGTGGCCGCTGGATTCGATAGTCTGCAAGCCGTCGATGATCGGGAATCCTTCCTTCTTGAGAGCAATCACTACGTCGGCGCTCTGGCAAAAGGCGATGCAGTTCACCGTGCTGTTCGGCGTCACGCCTGGGCACGCGGTCGGATGGATCGCATTGTCCCGAAAGGTCACGCAGGTGATGTCCTGCCGCGGTTTCGGCGTCTTCTTCCCGACGAAGTGATAGCCAGCATACTCGCCGTACGGCCCTTCCAGGAGGGTCTCCGAAATCGAAACAGTGCCCTCGATGACAATCTCGGACGTGGCGGGGACGAGCAGGTCATTCGTCTCGCACTTCACCATCTCGATGGGCGCATTGAGCATCTTGCTCGCCGCGTCGTACTCGTCCACCCAGTCGGGGATGCGGCTCGCGCCCTGGTAGGCACAGACCGGCGGCACTCCGCACGCCAGGGCAAAGGGCATGTCCTCGCCCTTCTCCTGCCACATCGCGAAGATCATGCCGTTGTGCTGGGTCGGGGCCCAGAAGCCCTTCATGGTCTTCTTGTCGTGCAGCGCTGACCGGTTGATAGACCAGTTCGTCCACTTGCCGTCGGGGGTCTGGCAGATATTCAGGCTGGCGGACTGCATCATGCGCTCAGCATCCCCCATGTGCTGCAGCGGACAGGGGATCTTCTCGAGGTCGATCTCGTCGCCGACCCATTTGTTCTGCTTGCAGGGTGCATCCTTGCTTTCGACCATGACCGGCGGATGCACCTCGTTGTTCTCCATGGATTGAATGTAGGCGGCCTGCATGTCCATGATGTTGGTGTCGAGCGGCACACCCAGGAAGGGCGCCAGCCGTGCCTAGGGCTGGCCGGGCGTCCCGCTCTTGTCCATGCCGAACTCGGCGGAGCGGAACCCCTCCGGGCTGTCTTTCACCTTGTTGAAGATCGGCGAGGGCGAGAGGGTCTCGGCTGCACGGCGGCAAATCGCACCTATCTCGAGATTCCAATCGACCTCCTCGTCAATCTCGAAGAATTCCCCCATCTCCACCATCTTCTTGAGATACTCGCGGTAGCTGCGGGGAATACTGCTGCGATCAATCTTAATAGTCATGTTAATTACCCCCCTTTGTTTTACATCAAAGATTATCATATAATGCCGAACACCTTGTGGGTTGTATTGAATTCATCTATTTCTTCATTCTCTGGAGCTTATCTGATCGGCTATTCAGGCCCTCCCAGCGTTTCAGGATCCCGGCGTCCAAGTCGAACAGATCAAGGACTCGCCCAACGCTGTGGTTGACGAGATCATCAATAGTTTGCGGCTGGTTGTAGAAGGCCGGCATCGGCGGTGCGATAATGGCACCCATCTGAGAAGCTTCATACAGCAGCTTGCAATGCCCGACGTGCAAGGGTGCTTCGCGTGGCATCAGCACCAGCCTACGATGCTCCTTCAGCACTACATCCGCCGCTCTCGTCAGTAGGCTGTTGGCCGCCGAATTGGCAATCGCCGACAAGGTTTTCATTGAGCATGGAGCAACCACCATCCCATCAGTCTTAAATGAACCGCTGGAAATAGAAGCCGCTTGATTGCCGAAGTTGTGGAGCTAGAGTTTAATCCTCAGATTATTTCGTTTGAGGATCTTCTGAAAAAGGCGAGATCAAATAATGTAGCAAGTCATGTTTTTTCTGAGAATCAGGCCCAGAATACTGCGGCAAAAGATATTGCAGGGGAGGGTTATGTTTCTCCACACAGCAGCTTTAGAGCCGATAGCAGACCTAAATATTATTTGTCCGGTACTTTGTACAGATATGTACCCATGACAGATTTGCAAACTGCGCGGGTAAACGCAGCACTTGGAAGCTTGCAGTCCCCTGATTTATTTTTGTCGCCCAGACAGTTAGAGCTTTATAAATATATACAGAATCATCGGAAGCTAAACTGGCCTAATTCGGTTAGTAGCTCTGATTTCAATGGTAGCTGGAATCAAACTGTATCGTTAGTTAGCAAGCAAATCAGCCGAAGGTAAGTCCTCGGATTCAAAATTTGTATTTCTATAGTTTTCAACAAAGGTTATTAATTCCGGGAAGAATTCTTTGAAGTTGTCTTCCAGCTCCTTATAATTTGAATTAATATCCTCTATGCCGCCCTCAATAGACTGGGCTTTTTCAAAACGTCTGGATATTCGTTTTGATATTCTATATAAGGCGAGCGCTATCCCGTCCAGGCTTTTATAGGACCCGAGCCAGTCTTCTTCAATCATTATGGGCAGACGATCTCTAAGCTTTTCAGGAAGAGTGGCTTCCCGGCTTCTTAGCAGTTCGTAAACCCTATTTGTGAAATCGCTTAATTCCACATTTGAATACTCTGACCAGTATTTAGCCAGGAAATGATCGAAGCTCAGGTCAACTATGATTCCCGCAAATCTTCTTCTATCCGGTCTCAGGAGTTTCTTGCATGCCCGGAACTTCTCATTAGAGTCGGTATAGGCATCTACCTTTCTATGTGTCTTAATGCCTTTTATTATCTCAGGACTGTAATCATTCTGAAGATGCCCTTTGACGAAATCCCCTAATAAATTTCCAATTAAAGACTCATCTGAGTCCTCTGCTAAATATAGGTGCGCTAGATAATTCATTGTTCCTTATCCGAGGTCAGTATTTAAATCTTGGTAATTAGAAACCAATGACCCGAAAAATGCAACCGATTTGTATAGTTATGGGAGAAACTTATTAATTAATCTCTACCAGTTCTACATCAAAAATAAGGGTTGAATTAGCCGGAATTACAGGTGGATGGCCGTTAGGTCCGTACCCAAGGTCAGGCGGTATAATGAGCTGGCGTTTCTCGCCTACTTTCATATCTGCGATTCCTTCGTCCCAGCCCTTGATTACCTGGCCTACTCCTAGCGTGAATTCTATAGGTACTCCTCGTTCAACTGAGCTGTCAAACACGCTTCCGTCCTCGAGTTTTCCGGTATAGTGGACTTTTACCTTCTTTCCTTTTGCGGGCTTATCCCCTTCACCTTCTTCAATTACTATATATTTTAAGCCCGATGGTGTTTCTTTAATGTCTCCTGACATTTTCTCCTCCTTTGAGAAAGCATTAATAGCTGAGTTAAATGAAACTGCTAAAAATAGAACAAATAATAAAAAAGTTATACGACTAAATTGCATTCTAGCTAGCATAATAACCTCCGTTTTATTGGAACTGATTTATATCGGTGTATTACTTATAGTATAATACTTTACCCAATACTTACTACTAAACCATAATTATTTTCCTTTGAAATCAGGCTCTCTTTTGTCCAGAAATGCTTTCATCCCCTCAACTCTATCATCAGAATCGAAACATAAGGAAATTAGTGTTTTTTCTAGATCTAGCGCTGTTTGCAGTTCCATTTCCGATCCGGTATTTATCGCTTTTTTTGACATGCTGATTGCCAATGGTGCTCGTTTAGCAACAGACTCGGCCAATTCCCTTGCTTCACTCATTATTACCTCATGAGGCACGACCCTTTCAACCAGACCAATTCTAAGAGCTTCTTCAGAGCCAATCATCTCACCCGTAAATATGAGCTCTTTAGCTTTGCCTAAGCCCATGATTCGAGTAATTCTCTGCGATCCTCCCCATCCCGGGAAAATTCCAAGCTTAACTTCGGGAAAACCCAGCTTTGCTTTTTCTGACGCTATTCTTATATCGCACGCGAGAGCAAGCTCACAACCACCGCCTAATGCATATCCATTTATAGCGGCGATAGAAGGGCAGGGGCTATTTTCTATCAGCCCATATATGTTGTGGGCGTAATCTGTATATTCTTTAAATTCAGCGCTGCTCATCTCGCTCATCTGTGCTATGTCCGCCCCCGCGACAAATGCTTTCTCTCCCGATCCCGTAATAATTAAGGCTCTTAATTTTTCTCTCTGAAGATCATTCTCAAGAAATTTCCCAAGATCTCTGAGGGTATCCCAATTAAGGGCGTTTAAAGCTTTTGGACGGTTAATAGTCAGGATGCCTACGCCTGCAGGTTCTTTTTCAAAATTTATATATTCATATCCCATTTTTTTCTCCTAACTCGTTTTATTCTTTTAGAGTTGGCCTTATTTCTTGTCGAGTGTGTTGCGAGGTCTTTTAATTAAAGATCAATTGCCTCAGGCCAAGGTCCATTAGGACTTTTGATCCTTAGACTTTGCTTTTTGGGCTCTGCTTTTGGGTTTGGGTGAGGCTTTTTCTGGTTCGGTCTCCAGGTTTTCAATCTTTTCTTCAAGTTTAGCTATTTTTACTTCAAGAGAGTCTATGGTATTTAGAAGCTTATCCATATCATTTCGTTCAGGAATGTTTCTTTGCTCCAAACTTCGCTCCATAAAATCTTGTACGTAATCCTTAAATTCTGAAGATTTTTCAACGGCTCTCTCCATAAGCGGGCTATTAAACCATATGTCCATCATCTTATGTGTGGATTCTTCCCATGATTCATAGAGCTTCTTGAAATATCCAAGATAATAAACTTCATCAAGTTCTTTTTTCTTACCCAAACTACATCTCCCCTAATTTTTTGTTCTGCGAACTTTTCAATAGGCTCGTAAGCTATTTCTATTCCGTCACATTAATTCTTAATATTATTAACCGAGAAAATCATGTTGTCCGGGAGCAAGGTATCCAATTACAAAAAGGGTGAAGAGAATTATGCCGAATCCGAGCACCGCTCCTATAGCAGCTTTTCTTCCTTTCCAGCCTGACGCCAGCCTTCCGTGAATAAGTATGGCATATAGAAACCAGGTAACCAAAGACCAGGTCTCCTTTTGTCCCCACTCCCAATAAGCACCCCATATCTCTTTTGCCAATAACAGGCCCAGCGCTATTCCAATCGTAACTAAAGGAAACCCTATCATCAGGCATAAGTGGTTTATCCTATCGAGAGTTGTAAGTGATGGGAATTTTTCTGAAAAACTGCCTACATGTTTGGATTTGATTTTATTCTCTTGAAATAAATATAGGAGCCCGGAAATAAATGCGACTGTGAATAACGCTTCACCAAGGAGTATGAGCGCTATATGAATCAGTATCCATGGATTGCTTAGTGTGGCATTATGCTCAATTATGCCCTGGGGGAGTATTATGTGGGGAAGCGTCATAATAAATGCCAGGGGCGCGGCAAAGGCGCCCAATAATGAGGCCTTAAACTTTATTTGTGAGGCTATGTACACGAGCGAGATAAACCAGGCGAATAAATAGAGAGTGGTATCAAATCCTTGTGCTAATGGGTTGCCTCCAATATATACGTAAATTAAGCTTATTGTTTGAAGGGCTGCCCCTGCAATAATAAAATAGAAGCCTAACTTAGACAGATTCCTCCCATTAGTCCAAAAATGGCTTCCGTAAAAAATTGAGGATAGAAAATATGAGAGAACTACAATCCAAGACCAATCCATATCTATATTTTATTTATGATACAGGTAAATACAACCAAGGCTCCCAAATTATGAAAGATATTTTTCAAAAAGTATCAGTAATTTAGTTGAATTTTATGTTAATTTTGATGAAAGATTCAATTTAAGGACATTCATTCTAAGGAGTTGGAGCTAGTTCCCTTTGAGACTTTCAGTTTGATAATAAGTTGTTAGCGCATCTATTAGCTCGTCCAGCTCCCCGTTTAATATTGCCTCAATTTTATAGAGGGTTAAATTTATTCTATGGTCGGTAATTCTACCGTCACGGAAATTATAAGTTCTTATTTTTTCGCTTCTTTCTCCGCTTCCAACCTGAGTTTTTCGTTCATCGGCAAAATCGCTTTTTCTTTTCTCTTCCTCAATCTCGTAGAGTTTTGCTTTTAACATTCTCATTGCATGGGCGCGGTTTTTATGTTGAGACCTTTCGTCCTGGCATTGAACGACTATTCCGGAAGGTAGATGAGTAATTCTGATTGCTGAGTCGGTTTTATTTACATGCTGTCCGCCAGGGCCCGAAGCTCTGTATGTGTCTACTTTTAGATCTTTTTCATCAACTTCTATCTCTACTTCATCAGGCTCTGGAAGGACTGCAACAGTCGCAGTGGAGGTATGAATTCTGCCACTGGTTTCAGTTGAAGGGACTCTCTGAACTCTGTGCACTCCACTTTCATACTTGAGTCTGCTGTATACCTTCTTGCCTTGAATCGAGGCAACAAGCTCTTTTAGACCGCCGATACCAGTTTCATTGAGAGTAATTACCTCGACCTTCCATTTTTTCTCTTCTGCATACCGTGAATACATTCTGAAGAGGTCTCCAGCAAAAAGTGCTGCTTCATCCCCCCCAGTGCCTGCCCTTATTTCAAGAAAAACGTTTTTCCCGTCATTTGGATCTTTTGGTAGGAGCAGTAAGCGTAATTGATTCTCTAGCCTATCTTGGTCTTTAACAAGTTCATCAATTTCTTCGCGAGCTAATTCCCCTAATTCTTTATCTTTTAATAAAGCCTGGTTTGTCTCTATTTGCTCAAGCGTATATTTATATTGACGGTATATTCCTATAATCTCGTCAAGGTCGGAAAGCTCTTTTGAAAATTGATGTATCTCGTTTGGGCTTATCTCAGGTTTGCTAAGATTTTGCTCGATTTCTATATATTTTTTCTCGACTTCTTCAAGCCTCGTTAACATTGAACCTTCTGCCATTTCGTCTTTTATCTTCACACATCTTGCAAAAATTTCAAGATAAGATTAAACTTGTTGTGGTAAAATAATGGAAACAATGGATATTCTTGAGAATAAGATTAAGGAGACTTTGTCAAAAAAGACAAAGTTAGAGGCAGAGCATAAAAATCTTTCGGAAGAAATTCTGAAGCTTCGCGAGAGTGTTGAAAAGCTTGAGAAGGAAAAAGATGATATTAAACATAAGCTGGATAGGGTTATTGAAAAGGTTCAAATTTATTTAAGTAGGTCAGAGGCTTAATGTGAGACGTCTTAAAATCAAGTTTCTTGATATTGATTACGTAATAAAGACAGATGCTGAAGAGGACTATGTCCAGAAAATAGCATCCTATCTTGAAGATAAAGTAAAAGAAATTTCTAAACAGGAAAGTACTATGGTTGTGCCTCGTTCATTTCTCCTTGCTATGCTCAAGATTACCGATGATTACTTCAAAGTAGAAAGAGATTTCGAGGAATTTAAAGACCGTGCTGAGGAAAGATCAAAAAGATTGGTACAAATATTGGAAGGCTCCCTTAACGAAAACGAATCATTTCATTCTGATGAAGGAATGCGTAGAGAGGAACTCGGAAGAGAATAATTGGAAGACTCCTTTAAACATAGATGATTATTGGAAAAATAGGGCGTTTCTTTCCCTTTTAAAAACAGGGAGTTCCAATCTTACAGAAAAAAAAGATAGCATACGTACTTATGTTGCTAAGAAAAAATGTGCTCTTTCTGATGATGAGATAAAACAAAAGAGTTTGCTTATCTCAGAGAATTTGTTTCGTTTAGATTCATTTAAACTCGCCAAAAGAATTGCTCTGTATTCTCCCATTCTAAATGAGGTCAGAACTAATCAGGTATTCCTAAAATCTATTGAAATGGAGAAAGAGGTTTATTTCCCTAGAGTAAACGGCTCTTCTCTTGATTTCTATAGAATTCATGATCTTAAGCAGCTTAAACCAGGCAAATTCGGTGTTTTAGAGCCTGAATGCAATTTGTTTAAGATAGATCCGCAACAAATTGATCTCTTTATTATACCGGGACTGGCATTTGATAATTCCGGTAATAGACTGGGTTTTGGGAAAGGGTATTATGACCGTACTTTAATAAATATCCCCGAGCAAAATAGGGTGGGTCTATCATACAGTATTCAAATACTCGACTCTGTCCCGGCCAATGATAATGATCAGAAAGTCGGCGTTATAGTTACGGAGCTGGGTATAGCTTTTTCTAGGAGAAATTTAGGAGGAACATAATATGTCAGTGTGGATAGCTATTGCGGTAGCTGCTATATCGTTAGTTGTAGGTTTTGCGCTTCATTACCTCTATAAACAAATTGAGTTGAAAAAAAATATAGGTATAAAAAAAGGTGAGGCTGAGACTATTATAGAGCTTGCCAATAAAGAAGCTGAAAAGATTAAGATTCAAGGAGAACTGAAGGCTAAAGAGATTCTTGAAAGAAGAAATTCTGAAATCGAGAGGGACTCTCGTGAAAAACAAAAAGAGTTTTCCAAAGTTGAAAAGAGACTCCAGAAACGCGAAGAGACCCTTGATAATAAATTCGAAGCATATGAGAAGAAAGAGAGAGAGGTCTCTAAGATAGAACGTGAAATGGCACAAAAGGAGCGGGCTCTTGAAGAAAAAGAAAAGGAGCTTGATGCCGTTATTGAAGATGCAAAGAAGAAAATTGAGGAAATAGCGGGAATGACTCAGGAAGCTGCTAAAACTGAGCTTATCAATATTATTGAGGATGAAGGTAGGCATGAGGCTGCTAAAAAGCTAAAACAAATAGAAGATCAGCTTAATGAAGATGCAGAGCGAAAAGCCAAGGATATAATTGCGCTTGCTATTGGAAAATACGCTGGTGAATATACGAGCGAGAAGACTATATCTGTAGTTAATCTCCCAAATGATGATATGAAGGGGAGGATTATAGGACGTGAGGGAAGGAATATACGATCTATCGAAGCCAGAACTGGTGTTGATATTATAATTGATGATACGCCTGAGACGGTAGTCGTTTCATCCCTTAATCCCATAAGGCGGGAGATTGCCAGGATATCTCTTGAGAAGTTAATAGATGATGGCCGTATTCATCCAACAAGGATAGAGGAAATTGTTTTTGATGTTGAGAAACAAATTGACCGAGAGATTCAGAAGGCTGGTGAAGAAGCTCTATTTGATCTTGGTATTGGGAGTATGCATCCTGAACTCATAAAGCATGTTGGAAGATTGAAATACAGAACTAGTTATTCACAAAATATACTTAACCACTCAATTGAAGTAGCTTTTATTTGCGGCATCTTGGCTGCTGAGATAGGTTTTGATATTAAACTGGCGAAAAGGGGCGGGCTGCTTCACGACATTGGTAAGGCGGTTGATCACGAGCTTGAAGGCTCTCATGTCGATATAGGTGAGGATCTTGTGAGAAAGTTCGGTGAGTCTGACGAGATTATACAAGCTGTTGCTTCAGCCCATGACCCGCAGCCGCAATCTATTCTCGCTGTACTTTGTCAGGCGGCAGATGCTATATCCGCAGCCAGACCGGGAGCCAGAAGAGAAACCTATGAAGCTTATGTCAAGAGGATTGAAGACATAGAAAACATCGCAAGCTCTTTTAGAGGTGTAGAAAAATGCTACGCAATCCAGGCTGGACGCGAAGTGCGGGTAATTGTTGAGAGCACTAAGGTGAGTGATGAAGAAGGGGCACTGCTTTCTCATGAAATAGCTCAGAAGATAGAGAAAGAAGTGGCGTATCCCGGACAGGTAAAGATTACCGTTATAAGGGAAGTTAGAGCGACTGCTATCGCAAGTTAGCTTTAGTAGGTTGTGTTGATTATTAGAAATAAAAATTAGACGCTTAGTTTAGAAAAGTCGGCGATTTTGAAAAACAGGTTCTTTATCTCAGAGAGCATAGAGAGCCTGTTTTCTTTTATTTTAGGGTCCTTGTCCATCACCATTACATTATCAAAAAATTTATCGATAGGCTCTTTTAAGTTCTTCATAAGCAAGAGGGAATCTATATAGTTCTTCTCTAATATTTTAGCTTCGACTTTGTCCCTGATTTCATTATAGGATTGAAAGAGGTCCTTCTCCACAGGCTCTACAAAATGTTTTTCCGAGAAGTTATTTCCAGTATGATCTTTTACAATGTTAACGACACGTTTAAATGCAATCCCAAGCGTTTCAAAATCGGCTGCCTTACGAAATTGAGTTAGGGCTTCAATCTTTCTTTTTGTATCTAAGATATCGTCAAACCCAACAGAGACAACGGCGTCCACCACGTCCTGAGCGGAGCCTTCTGTAATCATTATATTTCTGAACCTTTCTGTCATGAAGTTCATAATTGTGTCTAGAGTTTCTTCTAAAGATTCTGAATATTTTTTCTCTGTTTGATCGTTTATTAATGTTAGACCTAATCGGAATAAAGGGTCTAGGCTCAAATAAAAATCTCTTTCTGACACTATGTTAATAATTCCTATGGCTTGGCGCCTAAGCGCATAAGGGTCTGAAGTCCCGGTAGGGATAAGTCCGGATATAAAGCAAGATGAAATTGTATCGATTTTATCCGCGAGACTAACGATTGAACCAAAATTAGTCTCAGGTAAATCCCCGTCGCGGGAGATAGGCATGTAATGTTCTTCTATCGCTTTTGCAACCTCAGTGGTTTCTCCTGAGAGTTCAGCGTAGTATTTACCCATTATTCCCTGGAGCTCAGGGAACTCAAATACCATCTGCGTCGCAAGATCGGCTTTTGAAAGTTCCGCCGCGCGTTTGATGTCTTTGACGGAATCTTTGAATCCCAAAGTCTTTCCAAGATTGCCCGCTAATTCTATTAGACGCTGTGTTTTTTGATAATAGGTTCCTATCTCAGACAGAAAAACCATACCCCTAAGATCATCCAGCTTACTAGAGAGGTGAGAGCTCTTATCTTCATCATAGAAAAACCGTGCGTCGGTGAACCGGGCTCTTATTACCCTCTCATTTCCCTTGCATACTACTTTTGTATCTTTTACAGGTGTGCCGCAAACGAAAATAAAATGCGGAAGAAGTTCTCCCTTTTTAGATTTAGAAAAAACCGGGAAATATTTTTGATGATATTTCATTACGCTTATAAGGACTTCATTTGGCAGCGCTAGAAATTCCTCTTCAAAATCTCCCTTTAGTACAAGGGGAATTTCAACCAGATTAGTCACTGTCTCCAGTAGTTCGGGATCATCTGAAACTAACCCGCCAATTTTGTCGGCTAGCTCAGTTATTCCTTTATAAATAGTCTCACTTCTCTTGTTCTGATCTAAAAGGACGTAGCCATCTTCGAGACCTTTTTCATAATCTTCCCAATTTGAGACTTTAAACGGCTTTGGATGCATGAACCTATGCCCATAAGTTTTAGATGAGCTTTTAAGTCCTTCAAGCTCAAATGAAATCGTTTTACCTCCAAAGATTGAAAGTATCCATCTGAGTGGTCTTACAAAGGTTATCTCCCCATCTCCCCATTTCATAGATTTTCTAAATGGGAGAGACATAATTAAATTAGGAAGGATTTCTTTTAGTATTTTGTCAGTTTTTTGTCCCTTTATTTTTCTTTTTAATGCCAAGAACTTACCTCTGTCTCGTTTAACAGTGATAAGCTTATTAATATCAACACCCTGAGCTTTTGCAAAACCGAGAGCAGGTTTTGTAGGATTTCCCTTTTCATCAAATGCTATTTTTACAGGCGGGCCGTATGCTTCCTCAGTTCGGTCTTCTTGTTTATCCGGAAGCCCCACAACTCTGAGTGTGAGCCTTCTGGGCGTGCCGAAGGTTTCTATGCCGTCGTAGCTTAAAGAATATTCCTCAAGCGCGCGTTTACAAAGAGAGGCTAGATTTCGGGTAGCCTCGTCTAAAAACCCGGCTGGTATTTCCTCGGTTCCAATCTCTAGTATTAGCTCTTTTGCCATGGATTCTTTTTCAATAGGGGGTAGCCCATTTCCTCCCTTTCCAAAAGATAGGTCTCGGCACACATCTTTGCAAGAGCCCTTACTCTTGCGATATATGAAGCGCGTTCCGCAACCCCAATGGCGCCTCTAGCATCAAGCAGGTTAAATGAGTGCGAACATTTCAGACAATAGTCATAAGCGGGCAGGGGTAGCCTCTTCTCTGCCAAACTTGTACATTCCAACTCAAACTTGTCAAAGAGGTCCCTAAGCATTTCAGGGTTGGACTCTTCAAAATTGTATTTTGAAAACTCGTATTCGTCTCTGTGATGAATCTCTCCGTAAGTTATGTCTTTGGTCCATTCAAGGTCATATACGCTCTCAACACCCTGCAAGTACATTGCAATTCTTTCCGTACCATATGTGATTTCTCCGGAGACGGGTTTTAAGTCTATTCCGCCTGCCTGTTGGAAATAGGTGAACTGTGTAATCTCCATACCGTCAAGCCATACCTCCCACCCTAGTCCCCATGCTCCTAAGGTTGGGGATTCCCAGTCGTCCTCTACAAACCTGATGTCATGCGCAAGTGGGTCAATGCCCAAATGCTTTAGACTTTCTAAATATAAGTCTTGAATATCTATGGGTGAGGGTTTTAGAAGTACCTGGAACTGATAGTAGTGCTGTAATCTATTGGGGTTGTCGCCGTATCTTCCATCCGTCGGGCGTCTGGAGGGCTCAACATATGCGACCTGCCAGGGCTCAGGCCCGAGACATCTTAGGAAAGTGGCCGGATGAAATGTTCCGGCGCCTTTCTCAAGGTCGTAAGGCTGCATGATTATGCATCCCTTTTTAGCCCAAAATTCCTGAAGTCCTAAAATTAGTTCTTGAAATGTCATATCTTTTTTATGTTGATATTCATCCTCAGAAAATATGAAAGGAAAATAATACCATTATTAGGATTTTTTGGAAGTTAGGAGCCATATGAAAAAGGAATTAGTTTCGATTTCTTCTATTTAACAGGCGCTGAATTTTAAGAAGAAGATACTTTCTTAATCAGCTCGTTCATAATATCAGCCGCTGATTTCACCGTCTTAACCGCACCTACAGACTGGCCGGCGTAAAGCGCCATAGCCTCTATTTTTCCTGTTGTATCGATTGTCGGAAGCGCTATGCTTCCCTTAGGGACGGGTTTTTTTGCTCCGGCCAAATCCCTTTCACCCACAATCTCTCCTTCAAATGAATTCACTTCATCGACGCATGATTTAAGCACTCTGTGATGAGCATGGGGCCATCCGACGGAGAATGTCTCCGTTAGAACTGTGTCTTCCGCCCCGGCGTCTATGAGTGCCTGAACGTATTTAGGATGAGCGCCCGACTCTTTGGCAGCAAGAAATCTTGTTCCAACACGTGCGGCTGAGGCTCCTGCCCTTATAATTTCCGCTACATCTTTTGCCGTCCCAATTCCGCCTGCTGCGATTACAGGGACATTTACACTCTCCACCACTTCCGATAACAAAGAGAAAAGTTTGACGTCTCCCCTGACGTGCCCTCCGGACTCTGTGCCTTGCGCAACTATAAGATCACAGCCCGCTTTCTCCGCTAGGGCAGCTTCCTTCATTGATCCGATTTGCCAGCACGCAAGCGCTCCTTCGTTATGTGCAATCTCAATTAGCAAAGGGTCCGGGTCTCCATAAAAGAATTCTACAACTCTCGAATTTACGGCGGCTACTTCAACGCAATCCCTGTATAAAAAAGGCATAAGGAAATTAACCCCAAAGGGCTGACTAGTCAGCTTTCTTAATTTATCTATAGTATCGGATAGAAAATCAGGAGACATATGCGTCCCTGAGATCATGCCAAGGCCTCCTGAGTTTGAAACTGCAGCAGCAAGCTCATTTGTCGCTACCCCGGGCATTCCCGCAAGCTGTATGGGTACTTGGCATCCCGTGATTTCAGTGAACGGTGTCTTTAGCATAAGTCCTCGGAAGCTAATACATTATCATGCTAAAAATATTCCTCTAATAGATTAAATCAGGTATGTTTCAATTCCTAAATGAGAAAGACCACTTATAAAAGCTCCGGTGTTGATATTGATGCCGGGAACCTGTTTGTAGATCTGATAAAACCTCTTGCAAAATCCACTGCAAATAAACAGGTGCTGGGTAAGCTCGGAGGGTTTTCAGGAGCTTACGAGCTTCCTTTAAAAAAATACAAGAACCCGATTCTCCTTGCCGCCGCCGACGGTGTGGGGACTAAGCTTAAAATCGCTTTTATGACGGGCAGATTTAATACGGTCGGGATAGATCTAGTGGCAATGAACGTGAACGATATAGTAACTTGCGGCGCCGAGCCTCTATTTTTTCTTGACTACATCGCAACTTCTAAACTTAATCCAAAAGAGGGGGCAGAGATAGTAAAGGGGATCGTAAAAGGATGTAAGCAGGCGGGCTGTGCACTGCTGGGCGGCGAGACTGCTGAAATGCCCGGGTTCTATAAGAAGGATGAGTTTGATCTAGCCGGATTTGTTGTAGGGATTGTGGATAAGGGGGAGGTGATTGACGGCTCGGACGTTAAAGCGGGAGATGCTGTGATCGGGATCGCCTCAAGCGGGCTTCATTCAAACGGATACTCACTCGCAAGGAAAGTTCTCTTGGGTAGGAATAAATATAAACTATCTGATAAACCCAAACCTCTAAGGCGCACTTTAGAAAATGAGCTTCTAGAGCCGACCAGAATTTATGTAAAGAGCATTCTAAATCTCAGGAAGAGTTTTGAGATCAAAGCCGCGGCTCACATCACGGGAGGGGGACTTCTTGAAAATGTTCCACGAGTAATTCCCCAGAATTGTACTGTCGAGATTGATTCCTCTTCATGGAAACTTCCGCCAATAATGGAGCTTATTAAACAGGAAGGAAAAATAGATCAGGAAGAAATGTCCAGGACTTTTAACTGTGGTATTGGGATGGTATTGGTCGTAGATTCAAAGGACGTGGGAAAAGTACTAAGAAGATTAGAAAAACTTAAGGAAAAAGCGTCTCTTATTGGAGAAGTAAGAAAGAAGAAAAGACAGGAGAATCAGGTCATAATAATTTGATTCTTACACTCGTTTAAAAAATCCTCCTACCCCCGTATTCAAATGTTGCCCTTATATTTAATCTCTCAAGCTCACCCCAGCTTTTTGGGAAGGGAGCATAAGGGGCGGCTGCGGTAATAGCGCGTACTGCCTCATTGTCCAGTCTGGCAAAGCCCGATGATGTAATTAATTGAACATCCTCCAAGTCTCCGTTACTCCTGATGGTAAATACGAGAAATAGCGTTCCCTGTTCTCCACGGTAACGGGATTCCTGCGGGTAATTCCAGACAGACTCGATTTGTCTCTTTAATTTAATGAAGTAAGAAAGGTATCTGAATTCAGTGGTGCTCAGATCAACTGTGTCCTCTCTTTTCTGAACGTCCCGGGCTCCCAATAAGTCCTGGGGGTTTCGCTGGTTTTGGGGCAGTGTTTGGGGCTCAGGTGCTGAGCTAAAAAGCTGCTCTCTTGTTAAATTCGGTATGTCTTTTGTAGTAGTCTTTTTTTCCTTCTTTAACTGCTTTTCTGGTAAAGAGGCTACTTCCTTTTGCCTGGTAATGTCAGATCTGGTTATCTGTTTTTTAGGTTCTTGCTTTGGTTCTTTCTCTACTTTTTTAGGCTGCTCCTTGGGTTTTACAGCCGGTTTGGGGACAGTCGGTGGTACAGGAGGGGTGCTAGCTGATCTCTTTGTAATCCGGTCTCTCGTTTTTTCCACAGGAGCTTCATGAGATTTTTCAGCTAAACGTTTTGTTACCTTTGGTGGTTTTGTTTCTTTTTCTTTTGGTACGGGTAATTCGGTTATCTCTATAAATTCAGGTTGTTTCTGATCTTCTTTTGCGAGCTGTTGTCTCAGCTGTAATATGTCAATTAAATATAGATGAAGGAATAGTAATATAAGTATAAAGATTACCGTCGAGCCCAGAATATAGGGCATAAGCTTACTTCTGCGGCGTCTTGACCTCCTTTTTATATGAACCTGCCTCATCATAACTAAGTTTACCACTCAGTTCTTTTAAATTCTATTCTTACTTAGTTGTTTCTTAGTCAAAGTTTGTAGAGAGCTTTAATATTGAGGAGTTCCACCCCGAGGGGCCCACTCCATCGGCATATGTTAACTTTGGCAGCTCGATCATGGGATCATATCTACCGTTTGGCTTTTGGACAATTATGGGAATATCAACAGCGTCTAGCATAGACAGATCGTTGAGACTGTCGCCGATTCCTACTGTTTTTATGCTTCCAAATTCCTGTTTATATAAATCAGTTAGAATTTTCACAGCTTTCCCTTTATCGTTGCCGCCCAATATGTGATGAAATCTCCCTCCCCGTGTGTGCATGTATCCTTTTAGATTGATTTCCTTCTCTATAGTTGCAGTATCTTTTCCGTCCTCATTAATAATGAAGGGCTCGCTATAATCCCGATCCATTGCCAGTTTGGCAGTCTCATCATCAAGTCCGGTTAATTCTGCAATTTCTTTAACTGTCATATCCGAAAATCCTCTTATCTGAATGCTGGTCTCTTTGGAAATTGACCTCAGCTTAGCTGAGAGTTTTTCCCTTGGGGTTCCAAGCTCAATCACTTTATACCCGTCTATTTCCTTATTGTATTTAAATTCTTTAGAGAAATAGCTGTTCGGGACAAATATTCCTCCCCCGTTCTCAGAGATAAAGGGGCACTTGTTATCGAGGAGTTTTCTATATAGCTCTATTTCTTTGTGGGTTTTGCTGGTACATATAACGAGCGGAATATTTTTAGACTTTATAAACTCTAACGCCTCGGACGCCGCCTGAAATGAATAAGTATTGTGGTCAAGGAGGGTGCCGTCTAAGTCAGAAAATATTATAACTTTAGGCATTGTCTTCTTCAACTGCCATCTCTAACTGATCTAGGAAGTCAGGGATAGCTGAGGTAACCCTGCTCCAGTTAGGTATTAATGGAGAGCTCAGAGGGTCTTCGAGGAACCTATGGCTGGCTATTCTGATTCCCTGCACAAATGTTTCAACAGCAAGCCCTTCTGCGTGTCTGTCAAAAAACAGCCCGTTAATCGCTGCGTCATCGTGATACATCTTTATCGTGTCCTGGGCTATTCTTAGATAAGTTACGAAAAGGGTATTAAATAAGCTTTCTGAGAACTGAACTCCCTCAGATGACAATGTTGTAAAAAGTGACATGGATATTTCTGTACACATCTTAAGAAGCCCGCTGTCAGCGTCATGGGCTGAAACATCCTGGTGTTTGTGCTCATAATTATCAGCCAGATCTACCTGACAAATTCTTTTCAAAGAAACGTTTCTAAAAACCTCAGCTAGGGATCCAACTTCAAGTCCCCAATCTGCCGGTATGCGGTTGATTCTGGCAAGGTCAGCTTTCATTGAGAACTCACCTGCAAGCGGATACCTGAAACTGTCCAGATAGACCAAAAACGGCATATGGCCAACTATCTTTTTAAGCGCTCTAATGATGGGTGACAAGAATAACCTGGTTACGCGTCCGTAAAGCCTGTCGGTTACCCTTGGATAATATCCTTTACAAAACTCGTAATCCATATTTGGATTTGCTAATGGGTAGCAGAGCCTTGCCAATAGTTCTCTATTATACGTAAGAACATCACAGTCGTGCAGTGCTATTACCTCGCTTTCCTCTCTGGCCAACACATAGCCGTAGGCAATCCAAGCCGCTCTTCCTTTCCCGGGCTCTCCGACATCAAGGCCATTTTCTTTCAAGAGATTAAAAAGTGATTGTACTTTTTCTCCATCGTCCCATATAAGCTTGTAATTCTGAGGGAGAATTGAAAAATATTCCTGGGCATGCTTGAACTGGTCTTCGTTCGCTCTTCCTAATGTTATCACAATCTCGTTTAGGTAAGTAACGTCTTTAAGTTTATCTAGTATATCTCTTAAGGCTTTTCTCTCAAGCTCAGCATAAAGGCAGGGAAGCACAAGCGCGATTGGACGGCTTTCTGAAAACTCATTTAACTGCTCTTCTAACTGCTCAACGTTATCTTTATTTAGCCTGTGGAGTGTTGATATTGTCTCTGTCTGATGAAAGTCACCCATATTTTTCCCTCTCTTTTATAATAACATAAAGGTTTTATGCGTACTAATGTTTTAACAGGAACTTAACAATGAAAAACCCGAGTAATACCAGTACGAAGAAAAGAGTCAGTAATAGGTTAAAGTATTTATCAATAAATCTCCTTATTTTTTCGCCGAAGAAATAAATTAGTCCCGCTTCAATGAAAAATCTGGCAGATCGGCCAATAGCTGATGCCAATATAAAATAAAGAAAGTTTATATGGAATACTCCTGCGGATACGGTAAATACTTTATAGGGAATGGGTGTGATAGCCGCACCCAGAATTGCTAGAAAGGCGTTTTGTTTATATTGAGCCCCCACGTAATCAAACGCCTCAGGGCTGAAAACGTAGGTTAAGAAGTAGCCGCTAACAAGATCCCAGAGAGCCAGTCCGATAAAGTATCCAAAAATTCCTCCGAGCACAGACATAACCGAGCATACAAGCGCGTACCAGAATGATCTCTTTGGCTTGCCAAGACAAAGAGCCATGAGCAGAGGGTCGGGTGGTACCGGGAAAAATGAGGATTCAGCAAATGAAACTATCGCCAGGGCCGGGACTCCGTATTTTGTGTCCGCCCAGCCTAGAACCCAATTGTAAAGTCTTCTAAGCATATTATTCTCTTGTTAAATCCGATTTCAGTTTGTCAATATGATTATAGTTTGTGAGATCAAGACCGATGGGAGTCACGGAAACATACCCTTCTTTTACGGCTACTAGGTCCGAATTTTCAATATCTAAGAACTCTAACTCGTCTCCGCCGATCCAGTAGTATTTTTTTCCTCTTGGATCAACTTTTTCCACAATAGGTTCATCGTATAGACGCTTTCCCTGTTTTGTAATCACGATTCCCTTGATCTCTTCAGCGGGGGCATTGGGGATATTTACATTGAGCAAGGTGTCTTTAGGCAGTCCGTTTTCTAAAACGTATTTTACTATTAAATCTGTATGGTGTAGAGCGTAATCAAAATTAAAGTCACTTCTTCCCGTAAGTGATATTGCGATAGAAGGTATGCCGAGCAATGTGCCTTCCATAGCCGCACTTACTGTGCCGGAATAAGTTATATCGTCACCAAGGTTCTCTCCCTTGTTTATGCCTGAGACTACCAGATCAGGCTTCTTATCCCTGAGTATTCCATTTATAGCCAGGTTAACACAGTCTGTCGGTGTTCCGTCTACGGTATACACAAAATCCGAAATTCTATCCAGCCTGAGAGGGCGGAACAAGCTTAGTGAGTGGCTCACAGCGCTTTGGTCTCTATCGGGCGCTACTACGTAAACCTCACCCAGTTTTTTGAGGGTTTCATGAAGTTTGTGAATACCTTCTGAATTTATACCGTCGTCGTTTGAGATTAATATTCTTTTAGACATAAGCCATTTTGTTAGTAGAAAGGAATGATATAACTAAGCAAACAAAATACACGATTAAATCTCTATATAAAAGAGGGAAGTAAGAATGGTCGGGGTGGCCGGACTTGAACCGGCGACCCTCGGTCCCCCAGACCGATGCGCTACCAGTCTGCGCCACACCCCGATCATATGTTCAAACTAATATATTATTGGAATTGTTATTGGGAAATTAGCCAAGTTCTTGTTTAATGGACTTAAGCTCGCCTAATATCTCGTGAAGTAAAACGTTTACTTTTGTGCTGACTCTCTTTTGGTTCGCTTCTTCTTTTAGTTTTTTCTTGGCGCCCGCAATTGTAAAATTCTGCTCATAAAGCATGTTTTTAATCCTGATTACAGTATGAATGGTATCGCGGTCATATAATCTTTGGGATTTTCTTCTTATCGGATTGATTTCATCAAACTCGCCTTCCCAGTAACGAAGCACATAGGGCTTGATACCGGTAAAGTCACTTACCTCTCCAATCCGGAAGTATATTTTGTCAGGTAATTGAATTTCAGCGCTTTGTCCAAACATTAATTAAAAATTAGTCCAATTCGAGTTAAAAGTCAAGTCTTTTAGAGAAAATACACAATTATTTCCGGAGCTTATGCAGGCTACTCCAGATTTTAATAAAAACAAGCTATTTATGAAGAATGAGCTATGGATTAACGACTCTAGTGATGGTTTCTAAGGCGTTTTTGGCAATGAGTTTTTTCTTCTCGGGTTTTGGCATTTTCCCTTGTATCGGTGGGAACAGCCCGAAATTTATATTCATCGGCTGAAAATTTTTAACTTCAGTATCTGTGATGTATTTAATAAGTGATCCGATGGCAGTTTCTCTTGGAGGGATAACCAAAGGCTCATTAAGTATGAGCTTTGCGGCATTCATCCCCGCTAGGATGCCCATTGCGGCTGATTCTACATATCCTTCAACACCTAATATCTGCCCTGCAAAGAAGAGTAAATCGTTATCTTTTACCTGAAGTGTAGGGCTTATGAGCTTTGGCGAATTGATATAAGTATTACGGTGAATGCTTCCAAACCTCATGAATTCAGCATTCTCTAGTCCCGGAATCATTCTAAAAACCCTTCTTTGCTCAGGGTATTTAAGCTTGGTCTGAAACCCGACGATGTTATACATCGAGGCTTCCTTATTTTCACATCTAAGCTGAATTACGGCAAAAGGAATCTTCCCGTCTCTTGGGTCTTTAAGACCGACGGGTTTTGCGGGCCCGAATCTCAGAGTATCCTTTCCCCTCTCTGCAATGACTTCCACCGGAAGACAGCTTTCAAAGTAAATTCCCTTCTCAAAATCCCTTGTTTCTATTTTTTCAGATGAAAGCAGCTCATCTATAAGCCTGTAGTATTGATCTTTATTGAGTGGGCAGTTCAGGTAATCCCCTTCCTCCTGCTCCCCATTCTCATATCTTGATGCTCTATACACTACCGAGTAGTTAATGCTTTCCGCATCAATAATAGGGGAGATAGAGTCGTAAAAATAAAGGTGGTCTGAGTCCGTGAGAAGCTTAATGCTCTCTGATAGAGATTCTGAAGTCAGAGGCCCGCTCGCAATAATTAAAGGGGCTTCCAGGTTCTCCGGTATCTCTTTAAATTCTTCCCTGACTAGATCGATAAGCGGGTTATTCTCTATTTTATGAGTTATATACTCCGCAAATTTGATGCGGTCTACGGCAAGGGCCTTTCCTGCAGGAACGTGGTTATTGTCAGCCGCCTCAATAATAAGAGACCCTAGCTCTCTCATCTCTTGTTTTAAGATGCCGCTTGCGTTATCTAAGGAGTCTGATTTTAGAGAGTTACTGCATACAAGCTCGCCCAAGTCGTTTAATTTGTGCGCAGGGGACGACTTCTGTGGTCTCATCTCAATGAGTCTGACCCTTACTCCGAGCTTGGATATTTGATGAGCGGCTTCAGAGCCCGCGAGCCCTCCGCCTACTACAGTAACTCTTTTTTCATTAGA
>Ga0209013_10001179_pt1 | contig 24136 bp, 19 predicted proteins | sample Cruoilmetagenom2_FD_187291 | JGI IMG/M metagenome (GOLD analysis project Ga0209013, IMG submission 187291) | Oil polluted marine microbial communities from Coal Oil Point, Santa Barbara, California, USA - Sample 2 (SPAdes) (version 2) | ecosystem: Environmental > Aquatic > Marine > Oil seeps ... | reverse complement strand
TACATGGGATAAAGACAAAAATGGTAATGATTTTATCGCCACAGCCTGTCAGGGTGATGGTGCCAGTTTATGGTGGGCATGCAAAGATCATATGTATGACGAACCCGATAGCATGTTGATGAGTTTCACTATTCCGAAACATTTAACAGCAGTTGGAAACGGACGCTTAAGAGATATTGTCAAAAACAGGAAAGAGAAAACAAAAACCTTTCATTGGTTTGTTTCAAACCCGATCAGCAATTACGTGGTGAATTTAAATGTAGCTGATTACACGCACTTTTCTGAAATATTTATGGGAGAGAAGGGTCCACTGAATTGTGACTACTATGTTTTGCCTTACAACCTGAAAAAAGCAAAAGAACAATTTAAACAGGTTCCAATGATGCTCGAAGCATTTGAGTACTGGTTTGGCCCCTATCCGTTTTACGAAGACAGTTACAAATTGGTGGAAGTACCTTATCCGGGCATGGAGCACCAGAGCTCTGTGGCTTATGGTAACGGGTATGAAAACGGGTTTATTGGCCGGGGAGACATTAGCCACACAGGTTGGGGTGATAAATTTGATTTCATTATCATTCATGAATCAGGTCACGAGTGGTTTGCCAATAATATTACTTACAAAGACATTGCCGGTATGTGGATTCATGAAGGGTTTACAGCCTACTCGGAAAACTTATTTGTTGATTATCATTATGGCAAAAAAGCCAGCAGTGAATACATAAAGGGGACCAGGCAGAACATAAAAAACGACAGGCCTGTTATTGGCTATTATGATGTGAACTATCCTGGTTCGGGAGACATGTACCCGAAAGCAGCAAATATGCTGCACACCTTGCGGCAACTTGTTGATAATGATTCGATATGGAGAAGTATGCTGCGCGGGCTTAATGAACAATTCTTTCATCAGACAGTTACTACTAAACAAATCGAGGATTACCTTAATGACAGAATGGATATTGATCTCTCATCATTTTTTAATCAATACCTGCGCGATGTGAGGGTACCCGTATTTGAATATGTTATTACAGATGGAAACCTAAAATACCGATGGACAAATGTTGTAGATGGATTTAACATGCCATTGGCCGTGTATATTGATGGCCAAAAGCAGTGGTTGAATCCTGATAAGAATTGGCAAAACATTCCCCTAAAAAAGAGCTCAAAACAGTTTACTGTTGACAAGGACTTTTACGTTATTCCGTTTGATATAACCCCAAACAATTCTGACAATTAACATCATTTTGTTTCCCTTTTGCAAAGCGTTATCATTCGCCGTCATGTACCACTTCTTTCGTTATAAGTTTAAATCATTATAGCTGCAACTCCTTCAGTAGAGATAATGACACAACGAATAAATACTTTCTTAACCTGAACAACGTTAAAGGCAAATAGGTATATTTGTTTCGGATGAAACTACAACGTTACATTGCCGGTTTAGTTGTTACCTTTTACCTCGTTTTACTTGGCTATTTATACCTGCACATCGGACAAGAAAAATCCTTTCCTGCCCGGCCCATTGCCATCATCGTACACTCCAAACCAGGATCTGCCATCGATTTTATGGCCCGCAAAGTGGCAGAGATAGCCCGAAAACACAGCGATGTTGCATTTGTAGTCGAGAACCGAACAGGAACGCAGGGGCTTGTTGCCATGCAGCATGTACTTGACATGAAAGCAGATGGTTATACCCTGCTTGGTGTCACTAAATCCTTTCTCTCCACCGTAATGGTGAACAAAAGTAAAGTCAGCATGAACGACTTCCTGTTTATTGCCAATATGGTGTCTGACCCCGAAGCTCTGATAGCTAACAAATCAAGAAACTTCTACTCACTTGAAGATCTTATACGGGATGCCGGCAGGGAAGACTATACCCAGGTATGGATTGGCCCGGGAACTGGAAGCCGCGACCACCTAATGGCCATGAAATGCTGGAAAACACTGGAGATTCATAATACACAATGGATTGACTACAAAAGTGGTCCGCAGGCTGTGCTTGCCCTAATGCGGGATGAGGCAGCCGTTTATGTAGGCAATCCTGCTGATGTGAGAGGGAAAACCGGACTGGGCATTATTTCCATTACCAGTGATGAACGGCTTACACCCCTCCCGGATGTTCCTACATTCAAAGAACAAGGGTATGATATGAACGAGTCTATGTGGAGAGGATTTGCCTATAAAAGAGGAGTTCCCGAAGAAGCAATTCGGTATGTCACCGGAATTCTTCAGAAAGTTGTGCTCGATGAAGAATGGATAAACTACTGTAATGAATCATTTGTGTTTTCAAACTTTGAAGGAAAAGATGAGTTTACCCAAAGAATAGTTGATGAAACTGCTGAAACAAACCATTACCTGAAAAAAGCAGGCATGTTGGTCAATTACATAAAGGAAAGCTCTGTCCATCCTGTAATAATTTTTATACTGATTGCTCTGGCGGTGTTTTTCTCAATATTTGCGTATAATCGCTTCCATACCCACAGATTCAACTATGACCAGATAGTTGCCGGAGGAATTTTGAGTATTTCGTTTTTTTTTCTACACCTGACTTTCCTGTTTCAAATACCTGAATCTGTTGTTATTACAAGCCCCTCACTTATGCCGAGGATATGGATTATCGTATTAATTTTACTAAGTGTTTTATTGATCTTCAGATCAGAAAGCAATAAACCTGTTACCAGGCTTACATCTCCGGGAACGGTCTTGATCATTATTACTCTTCTGCTAATTTATCTTGTTACGATGCAGTGGATTGGGTATTATATCACAACGCCGGTTTTTATTTTATCTGCGATGTATTTATTAACATACCGCAAAATCAGCATAATGACAATCAATGCATTTGGTTTTGTTTTGTTCAGCTATCTTGTTTTTAATGAATTGTTGCACATCGACCTACCATTGGGCTGGTGGTTTTTATAACCTGAATTATGGGAATTTTAAATAATCTTTGGTTAGGCTTACAGGAATTCGGACAATTCCTTCCCATAATGATGATGCTTATTGGCGTTGTTATCGGAATTATCGTAGGGGTGCTCCCCGGCCTCTCTCCTTCCATTGGCGTAGCGCTCATGCTTCCTGTCACTTTCGGTTTGGATCCCATTAGTGCTTTGGTCCTGCTGGTTTCGGTTTACCTCTCATCCAATTATGGTGGATCCATCACGGCTATTGCCATTAATACACCAGGAACACCCGGCGCTGTGGCCACTACCTTCGATGGTTACGAACTGACAAAAAAGGGGAAACCGCTGCATGCTTTGCTTACTTCACTAACAGCTTCCACTGTTGGAGGATTGGTGGGTACGATTATCCTGATACTATTTTCAGTCCCCCTGGCAAAACTGGCTCTTTCGTTCGAATCATATGAGTATTTTGCCTTAGGTGTTTTTGGCCTCACTATTATTTCTTCTTTGGCAGGGAAAAGCCCTTTGAAGGGATTCATTTCTTCGGGAATTGGCCTTTTATTTGTAACCATAGGATTTGATACGGAGCTCCCCTTTTCCAGGTTTTCTCTGGGCATTCCAGATCTGGCAGACGGTATCGAGTTCATACCAGCCCTGATCGGGCTGTTCGCCCTGGGCGAAATCTTTTACAGCATCGAAAAAGGGGATTACAAAGAGAAGAAAAAATCAGCTCGTGTGAACCTTTCGGATAAGCTGCGGGTAAAGCAACTTTTAAAACTGAAATCTGTAATAATGAAATCGTCTGTGATCGGAACACTTGTTGGCTGTATTCCCGGTGCTGGCGGTACGATTGCCACGTTTATTGCTTACGACCAAGCAAAAAGCAGCAGCAAACATCCCGAAGAATTCGGACATGGGTCGCTGGAAGGAGTGGCGGCCCCTGAAGCAGCTAACAACGGCTCTGTAGGCGGAGCATTGGTTCCCTTGCTCACGCTTGGCATTCCCGGCAGTGCCTCCACGGCAGTACTTATCGGTGCACTGATGATCCACAAACTGGACCCCGGCCCTGAACTGTTCACCAAAGAAGCAGGACTGGTGTACGGCATCTTCATCAGTCTGTTCTTTGCCAATATCTTTATGTTCCTGATAGGCTTGCTGGGAAATAAACTCTGGATAAGGATCATAGCTGCCCCTAAATCTTTACTTTACCCAATCATTCTCGCCCTTTCGTTTATAGGTAGTTATTTTATCCAGAACTCCGTTTTCGATGTTGGAGTATGCATTGCATTTGGTATCATGGGATGGTTACTGAAAAGAGGTGACTTCCCGACGGCTCCGGTTGTTCTCGGGCTGATACTGGGAAAAATGATTGAAGAGAACTTGCGGCTTTCTCTGGTAAAAGGGGAATGGATTGAATTTTTCACCCGGCCTGGAAGTTTGATCATCATCCTGTTAGCTGTGATCTCCTTCTTCATGCCTTACATCCGGAAAAAGTGGCTGAATTTTGGTAAGAACAAAAAGTAGTATTAAAAAATTTACATCCTTTCCGGCACCTCAACACCTAACAAACCCATGGCTGATTTGATCGTATGGCCCACAAAACCAGAGAGCCCCAGGCGGAAATTACGTTTGGCTGTCTCGGGTTCTTTCAGCATGGGCAATTCATGATAAAACTGGTTGTATTCCTTCGCCAGTTCATACACAAAATTGGCAATCAATGCCGGGCTGAGGTTTTCAGCTGCCTGCTGAATGATCTGAGGGTATTCGTGGAGTATTCTTAGTAATGATTTCTCCTTCTCACCCAGATTATCAGGTAACGGGTTATTAGATATGTATTCTATATGTTGTTTTTCTGCTTTACGTAATACCGACCTGATCCGCGCATGCGTGTATTGAATAAAGGGCCCTGTGTTTCCGTTGAAGTCTATTGATTCTTCCGGATTGAAGAGGATCGTCTTTTTTGGGTCGACTTTCAGTATAAAATATTTGATGGCTGCCAAGCCAATCATCCGGTAAAGGTTCCCCGATTCTTCCGGTGTGAAATCATCAAATTTCCCCAACTCTTCGGAAGTCTTACGAGCCGTATAAGTCATTTCGTCCATCAGGTCATCAGCATCCACTACAGTTCCTTCGCGTGATTTCATTTTCCCGTACGGCAGTTCCACCATCCCATAGCTCAGGTGAAAAATATGATCAGCCCACTCTCTGCCCAGTTTTTTCAGGATCTTTTTCAGGACGTCGAAATGATAGATCTGTTCGTTGCCAACTACATAAACCAGTTCCGAAGGGTCGAAATCATCATGCCGCAACTGGGCAGTTCCCAGATCCTGTGTCATATATACAGATGTTCCGTCAGCCCGAAGAAGAAGTTTCTCATCAAGTCCTTCGTCCGTCAGGTCGCACCATACAGAACCGTCATCTTTTTTATAGAAAACATTTTTTGCAAGACCTTCTTCCACCAACTTCTTCCCGAGAAGGTAGGTATCCGACTCATAATAAACTTTGTCAAAATCAACACCCATCCGTTGGTAGGTCACGTCAAATCCGTTATAAACCCACCCGTTCATTTCCGCCCACAACTTTCTCACTTCTTTATCTTCCTGTTCCCACTTTTTCAGCATTTCCTTTGCTTCATTCAGTAAAGTGGAATTCTTTTCTGACTCTTCTTTATCCATCCCCTTTTCCATCAAACCGGAAACTTCCTTTTTAAAGGCTTTGTCGAACAGCACATAATAATCCCCCACAAACTTATCTCCTTTTACACCTTCGCTATCCGGTGTTTTTCCTTCGCCCCACTTCTGCCACGCCAGCATCGATTTACAGATATGGATCCCCCTGTCGTTGATCAGGTTGACCTTCATTACATTTTTACCACTGGCTTTTAAAACTTCCGAAACCGACCATCCCAACAGATTATTTCTTATATGCCCCAGATGAAGCGGCTTGTTTGTATTGGGCGCCGAATACTCCAGAACGACAGGTTGATCGGTATCAGGTGTCACCTTTCCAAACAAGTTATTTTCTCTTTCCCTTTTAAAGAAGTTCAGCCAGTAATCTGTCGACACAGACAGGTTTAAGAACCCTTTAATAACATTAAAACCCACAATATCTGCCATATTATTCTCAAACCAGCTGCCCAGTTCTTTGGCAGTTTTCTCAGGTGATTTTCGCGAAACAGAGAGAAAAGGAAAAACAACAATTGTGTAATCTCCTTCAAACTCGGCTCTTGTTTTTTGTACCTGAAGTTTATTATCCGGAATCTCTGCATGATATAAAATGCTGCATGCCTGCCTTAAAGCGGTTTCTATTTTGTGCTCAATCATATGCTAATTGTTCTTTGTGCAAAATTATAAAAACAAGGAAACGAACGTCACATTTAAATTGGCTTTAAATTAGCTTAATTGTTAACAACTTAACATCGGAAAATAATTAAAAATTATACCTTTGCCGGACATTATTTTAAATCAATCTGTCACATTAAAAATAATTAAATAAATATGAAAAAGAATGTAATTATTATCGGTGCGGCCGGTAGGGATTTCCACAACTTTAACACCTATTTCCGTGGAAATGAATTATACAATGTTGTTGCTTTCACGGCAGCACAAATTCCCGACATTGACGGCCGCAAGTACCCATCTGTGCTGGCCGGCGACCTTTACCCCGATGGAATACCTATTTACGATCAGTCTGACTTGCCTAAACTGATCAAAGAGTTAAACGTTGATGATTGTGTTTTTGCATACAGTGATGTGCCTTATGAAAGAGTGATGGGCATTTCGGCCATAGTCAATGCTGCAGGAGCCAACTTTATTTTATTGGGCCCTGGAGATACTATGGTTGAAAGCACAAAACCAGTAATTGCAGTTGGCGCTGTAAGAACCGGATGTGGCAAAAGCCAGACTTCCAGAAAAGTGATTGAATACCTGATGGAAAAAGGTTTGAAAGTCGTAGCTATCCGTCACCCCATGCCTTATGGCGACTTAGCTCGCCAGGCCGTACAACGTTTTGCTACTATTGACGACCTGGAAAAACACAAATGCACCATCGAAGAAATGGAAGAATACGAGCCCCACGTTGTTCGTGGCAATGTTATTTATGCAGGTGTTGACTATGAAGCTATATTACGCGCTGCCGAGGAAGATCCGGATGGTTGTGATGTGATCCTGTGGGACGGTGGAAACAACGACTTCCCCTTCTATAAACCCGATCTGAACATGACCGTTGTTGACCCGCATCGTCCGGGCCATGAGCTGAAATATTACCCGGGAGAAGTTACCTTACGTATGGCAGATGTAGCCATTATCAACAAAATGGACACTGCTGCTCCTGAAGCTATTCAGACAGTTCGCGAGAACATTGCCAAAGTAGCTCCTCATGCCATCGTTGTTGATGCAGCTTCGCCGATAAAAGTGGATGATCCGTCTGTAATTAAAGGAAAAAGAGTGTTGGTAGTTGAAGATGGCCCTACATTAACCCACGGTGAAATGAAGTTGGGAGCAGGCACGGTTGCCGCCATGAAATACGGTGCAGCCGAGTTAATTGACCCACGGCCTTACACCGTTGGCAAACTTTCGGAAACTTTCGAGATTTATCCGAACATTGGCACCTTATTACCGGCTATGGGATACAGTGAACAGCAACTGAGAGACCTTGAAGCTACAATTAACAATACAAACTGTGATGCAGTTGTGATTGGCACACCTATTGATTTGCAACGAATCATCAAAATCAGCAAGCCCAGCACCCGTGTTTATTACGATTTGCAGGAAATTGGTTACCCGACACTGGAAGGCATTCTAAACGACTTTGCAAAAGAGCACAAACTGTAATAACAGAAATAAGTAATTATGAACAAAAACCTCCCAGACTAGGGAGGTTTTTTTATGAGCGGCAAATGGGACTCGAACCCACGACCCTCAGCTTGGGAAGCTGATGCTCTACCAACTGAGCTACTGCCGCTAATCGCCAAACAATATTAGCAATTTTTTATAACCCTATTCAAACTTTTTCATGTATTTCTTCAAAGCGTCTTTATGAACAGTAACCCCCATCATTTTCAGCTTCACATATTCTTCACTGAAGAAATAATATCCGAATTCGGGACTGTCTTCACCAATGTTTCTCGAACCGGAACTGGAGTCTTTGATCAGGTACCACATTTTCCCGTCTTTATCTTTCAGATAACCCACCATATGCATACCGTGGTCGTCAGTAGTGGTTTTGTTGGAGAACCGGAACTGACGAGCATTGTCATCAATATAAGCCGATGGAATGTCAAAATCAGGAACCAAAGCAGTATTTGTAACACGCGAAAAACCTGCTTCCGATACATCTCCGCCAATACTCATAGTGTAACCGTTTTCGATGGCATTATTAACAATCTCCATGTAAACATCTAAGGGAACATTGTAATAAGCTTTACTGTGCCACCAGTTGTCGGGCACCTCATACGCCACCTGTTGCCAGAAAGGTTGCTGCACGTAGGAAAGCACCTCCACATAATCATCCATGTTCAGTTGCAGATAATCTTTTAAGAATGACTTGGGTGAGTAATGCTGTCCTTCGTAATCAAATTCTGTGGGCGGCTCTCCCATATAATGATTCATAATGGATTTAATGGTAGCCACAGTCTCTTCTTCATTCCAGGCATTGGTGGCCTTGACATTTTCAAGGTAGGATTTCATTTCTTTCATCATCCCTGAATGGTCATAAAACTTCCGGCCGCCAATCAACCCGTCATAGACCGAACGGGGCACAGCACCGTATTTTTTATAAATCTTCGCTACGGCATTAGATTCTGAACCTTCGTCAAATAAAGATTTGCCTCTGGTGTTCAAATACCCTTTGGCTTTCTCCACATATTCCCAATAGACCGTGAACATTTCAGACAACCGCACATCTTTGTCAAACAGGCGGTGTTCCTCCGACTCGTAAAAAGAAGTGGTTGAAAAGCACCAGCAAGTGCCCGTATTTCCCTGTGACGTAGGTGGAAAATGCCCGTAAGTGTGATCCTTGTAATCAGACACTTTGTTGGGTAAATCCAGCCCGGACTGGTCCATCTGGAAATACTTATGCTTTTCAACTTTATTTTGTTCTTGCTTCACAGCATGAACATCTTTCAGTATGAAATTCTGGTAATAACCCGGTTCATACTCTTTGAATTTGGCTTTGTCTTTGCTCTTGTCCTGAGCATTGACCATAGCAGAAGGCAGCAACATTATTACCGCTAAAATGACAAGTAACTTTTTCATATTTAACATATTATAATTATTAATCAGGTAAGCTCTCTTAATTAGGAATTAAAACAACATCAAAACTAAATTAAAATACCGTTCCCTTTGTTAAAAACTCGTGTAAAAATGACTACTAACTTTCATCTGACATATCCAGCCGTACCCTACTTTTGCTATTCAGTATGATAATAATTTGTTCGGCCCAAAGCGGTAACCTATACTCATCTGTTGTCCATAGCAATCCTTATTTATTCATCCAGACGGTTTTCCGTCTTTTTTTATGCCCGTGAAATATGAAAAAGAAATACATAAAAGCAAAATTGGTCCTTGAGGACGGTTCGGAGTTCAAAGGTTACTCGTTTGGATACGAAAACTCAGTGGGGGGAGAAATCGTATTCAACACGGCCATGACCGGATATCCCGAAAGTCTGACCGACCCTTCTTACCGTGGTCAGATACTTGTACTCACCTACCCGCTGGTTGGAAACTATGGTGTGCCTGCCCAAACAATCAGCAACAACATGCCGGAACATTTTGAATCGGAACACATCCATATAACGGCATTGATCATATCAGATTATACCGAGAAATTTAACCACTGGAACGCAGCTAAAAGTTTAGGCGATTGGTTGAGAGAAGAGAAAATTCCAGGCTTGTTCGGCATCGACACGCGCAAGCTGACCAAAATCATTCGCGAAAAAGGCGCTATGCTGGCAAAGATCGTTTTTGACGAAGACATTGTTTTTTACGATCCCAATCAGACGAACCTTGTGGATGAAGTCAGCGTCAGGGAAAAGAAAATATACGGCAGCGGAAAGCACAGGATACTACTGGTCGACTGTGGCGTTAAACTGAATATTATTCGCTATTTGCTTCGTTTCGACACTACCGTCATCAGGGTGCCATGGGACTATGACTACACGAAGGAAGATTACGACGGTCTGTTCATCTCCAACGGACCTGGCGACCCGACTATGTGTGTGCCTACTATCCATAATCTGAAAGAGTCTTTGCAAGAAGGGAAGCCTATATTCGGCATATGCCTGGGTCATCAGTTGACAGCACTGGCTTCGGGTGCTGAAACGTACAAACTAAAATTCGGACACCGGAGCCACAACCAGCCCGTTTTGGAAACCGGCACCAACAAAGCTTATCTGACCTCCCAGAATCATGGTTATGCCGTTAAAAATGAAAGTATTCCTGATGAATGGAAAATTTACTTTGAGAACCTGAATGACGGCAGCAACGAAGGGCTAAAGCACAGTTCAAAACCTATCTTCACCACCCAGTTTCACCCTGAGGCCTCCAGCGGGCCAACAGATACGGCGTTTTTGTTTGGGGAGTTCATAAAAGAGATTGAATCATGGAAGAAATAAAAAAAGCACTTATCCTCGGATCCGGCGCCCTGAAGATTGGCGAAGCAGGCGAATTTGACTACAGCGGATCACAAGCACTTAAAGCATTGAAAGAAGAAGGTATCTCCACCATCCTGGTAAACCCGAACATTGCCACGGTACAGACATCTGAAGAAATTGCCGACAAAATTTATTTCCTGCCCGTTACGCCCTATTTCGCAGAGAAGATCATCGAGAAAGAGAAACCGCAGGGTATCCTTCTCGCCTTTGGCGGACAGACTGCCCTCAACTGCGGAGTTACTTTGTTTGAACAGGGCATTTTGGAAAAACACGGGGTGAAAGTGCTGGGCACTTCGGTGGCTGCTATTATGGAAACGGAAGATCGTGAGAAATTTGCCGACAAACTCAGGTCTATTAATGTCAATACACCGGAATCTGTTGCCGTAACAAACACAAACGATGCCCTTATAGCAGCTGAAAAAATAGGCTATCCTATCATCGTCAGGGCGGCATTTACGTTAGGGGGCCAGGGAAGTGGTTTCTGTTCGAACGAAGATGAGCTCGAAAAACTGGCCGGCAAAGCCTTCTCCTACTCCAACCAGATATTGGTGGAAAAATCGCTAAAAGGATGGAAAGAAGTGGAATACGAAGTAGTGCGCGACCGTTATGACAACTGCATCACCGTATGCAACATGGAAAACTTCGACCCGCTGGGCATCCATACCGGCGAAAGCATTGTGGTGGCGCCTTCGCAAACCATTACCAACCGCGAATACCACAAACTGCGCCAGTTGTCCATTGAAATTGTGAAATCCATCGGGATTGTCGGCGAATGTAATGTACAATACGCTTTGGATCCGTTTTCGGAAGATTACCGCGTCATCGAGGTCAATGCCCGCCTGTCGCGTTCCAGTGCTTTGGCTTCCAAAGCGACCGGCTATCCACTTGCTTTTGTTGCTGCAAAATTGGCGTTGGGCTACGGACTTCATGAGCTGAAGAACAGCATTACCAAAACAACTACGGCCTTTTTCGAGCCGGCACTGGATTACCTGGTGGTTAAAATTCCCCGTTGGGACTTGAATAAATTCATAGGCGTTTCAGAAGAAATTGGTTCGAGTATGAAGAGCGTAGGTGAAATAATGGCCATCGGAAGAAGTTTTGAAGAAGCCATCCAAAAAGGGCTTCGTATGGTTGGGCTGGGTATGCATGGCTTTGTCAGCAACAAAGAACTGGTAATCGAAAATCTGGAACGTGAGCTCCTTAACCCTACGGACAAAAGGATATTTGTTATTGCCGAAGCTTTTAAACAGGGCTATACCGTTGAGGATATTTATCAACTAACCAGGATTGATCGTTGGTTTTTGGAAAAATTGAAAAATATCATGGACACGGAAAATGAGCTCCTTATGTATTCTGATATCTCAGAAATTCCTGACGATTTTTTACTCTATGTTAAAAAGCAGGGATATTCTGACTTTCAAATAGCACGTATTCTTTTTAAGAACAAAGAAATCGGTGCTACCGATGAGGAGATTCTTCAGGTCAGAGACCATAGGAAAGCAAAAAATATCATTCCGTACGTCAAACAGATCGACACCCTGGCCGCCGAACATCCGGCCGTAACAAATTACCTCTACCTGACCTACCACGGTGAAGAGCACGACATCACTTTTGAAAACGACTACAATTCGGTGATCGTTCTCGGCTCAGGTGCCTACCGGATCGGCAGCAGTGTGGAGTTTGACTGGTCAAGTGTGAATGCTTTGAATACAATCAAAAAGAAAGGATACCGCTCGGTGATGATCAACTACAACCCTGAGACTGTGAGTACAGACTATGACATCTGCGATCGCCTCTATTTTGACGAGCTGAGTTTTGAGCGCGTTATGGACATTGCCGATCTGGAACAGCCCTTTGGTGTGATTGTTTCCACCGGCGGACAGATCCCAAACAACCTGGCCATGCGGCTCTACCGGCAGGATATAAACATCCTGGGCACCTCCCCTGTCTTCATCGATCGGGCCGAAAACCGACACAAATTTTCCGCCATGCTCGACAAGATTGGCGTGGACCAGCCGGAATGGAAAGAGTTGAGCAGCATCGAAGACATTTTTACTTTTACCGAAAAAGTGGGTTTCCCTGTCCTCATCCGCCCATCTTATGTACTTTCTGGTGCTGCTATGAATGTGGTTTCCAACAAAGAGGAACTGGAACATTTTCTCAAATTGGCTACCCAGGTATCCAAACAATACCCCGTAGTTGTTTCAAAATTCCTGTTAAATGCTAAAGAAATTGAAATGGATGCTGTCGCCGATGACGGGGAAATCGTCGTTTATGCTATCTCCGAACACATTGAATTTGCAGGGGTTCATTCAGGCGATGCCACCATCATGTTCCCGCCTCAGAAAGTATATGTGGAGACCATCCGCCGGATCAAAAAGATCAGCCGGCAGATTGCCCGTGAATTGCACATCAGCGGGCCTTTCAACATACAATTTCTGGCTAAAGACAACGACATCAAAGTGATCGAGTGTAACCTGAGAGCTTCCAGGAGCTTTCCGTTCGTTTCCAAAGTGCTGAAAACTAATTTTATTGATTATGCCACGCACATCATGCTGGGAGAGAAAGTAGAAAAACCTAACAAATCATTATTCGATATCGATCACATTGGTGTTAAGGCCTCTCAGTTTTCTTTTTCGCGTTTAAGCATGGCTGATCCTGTGCTGGGCGTGGACATGGCTTCGACTGGCGAAGTGGGTTGCATCGGCGATGATTATTACGAAGCCATTCTCAAGTCTATGCTTTCGGTTGGTTATCGTATCCCTGAAAAGAGCATCCTGATCTCATCTGGTGACACGCGATCCAAAGCAGAATTGCTGGAAAGCGGCCGGATACTTGCCGAACGTGGTTATGAAATCTTTACCACCAAAGGCACACACGACTTTTTCAGTAAAAACGGAATTGAAACAACTATGATTTACTGGCCCGATGTTGATGAACAACCCAACGCTTACGATTTACTGAAACAACGTAAGATCGACTTGGTAATCAACATTCCGAAAAACCTGTCGAAGGACGAGTTGAATAACGATTACACTATTCGCAGGGCGGCCATTGACTTCAACATTCCACTTATAACCAACGCCCGGCTGGCAAGTGCTTTTATTTATGCCATCACGAGATATGGATTGGAGCAGTTGACTGTTAAAAGCTGGGATGAATATTAGATCTCCGAACAAGAAATAACCATAAATTGAGAAATCTTTAAATTCTTTCTCAAATCTTTTTAAGCAAAGTTTCATATCTTTGAAAGATCATTTTAAAATTTACATCAATGAGAAATACCATTTTAGTCTTTAGCGTGGTTGCCTTATTTCTGGCAGGTTGCTCATCAATCAAGGTATCCTCGGATTATGACCATTCGGTGGACTTCACCCAATACAAAACTTATTCTTATTATGGCTGGGCCAATAATAGTGATCAGATCTTAAATCAGTTAGACAAAGATCGTATTGAAAAAACCTTTGCCAAAGAATTTGACAATAGAGGAATGACCTATACAAAGGAGGGGGGTGAACTGGTTGTTGCCCTCTATATTGTGACACAGCAAAAGCAGGAAACTGCAGCAACCACAACCGGTTTTGGCGGAGGACCTTATTATGGTGGTGGTTATTACGGGTATGGCCCTGGCTGGGGCTGGGGAGGCGGATTCTCAACAACTAGTTATCATACATATGATTATACTGTAGGCACCTTGATATGTGACGTGTTTGATGCCAAAGAACAGAAACTTATATGGGAAGGCACCGGACAAAAAACTGTTGACAGCGACCCCGGCACAAGAGATGAAACCATTCCAAAAGCAGTGGAAGCCATCATGGCTCAGTATCCGGTTCCTGCGGCTGAAGCAAAATAATAGCAGTACACAAATGCTATTGTTAAAAACTATGAAGGTTTTGTCAATAAATTAATACTAAACAAAGAGAATACATAAGTATATTTGTGTCCTGATATGAAGAAATTTTCTTTAATCAGGAAAAAAGATGAAAATACAAGTAATGATGCACAACTGCGTCATTATGCATAAAGACGAATCACTAGCTGTCCGGTTCGTCTTTTTTTTATGTGACCACAAAAATCTTAAATAGATGATCAATATTAAAAACCGAAGTCTTGTTTCAATCACCGATTACAACAAAGACGAAATCCTAAGAATACTTGACATAGCTGAGGGATTTGAAAAAGATCAAAGGCAGAAAATATTAAGTGATTATGTAATTGCTACACTGTTTTTTGAGCCTTCAACACGAACCCGTTTAAGCTTTGAAAGTGCAGTAAAATATCTTGGCGGCGGAATTATTGGCTTTGCCAGCCCTGATGTTACATCTGTCACTAAAGGAGAGACACTGAAGGACACCATTTTAACCGTAAGCAACTACTCCGATCTTATCGTGATGCGCAACCCCATGGACGGCAGCGCCCGATATGCTAGCGAAGTGTCACCTGTTCCTATCATCAATGCCGGAGACGGTGCCAACCAGCATCCAACGCAATGTCTGCTCGATTTATATTCTATTCGCAAAACTCAGGGCAGCCTTGATAACATTCACATTGCTATGGTAGGCGACTTGAAATACGGACGGACTGTTCATTCCTTAGTTCAGGCATTATCTTTATTCAATACAACTTTTCATTTCGTCTCTCCAGAAAGCTTAAAAATGCCCAGTTCTGTTAAGACATGGGTTAAAAAAGCAGGACTGGAATATCATCAGTACACTGATTTCATGGAGGTGATGCCTAAAGCCGACATTCTCTATATGACACGTATCCAGGGTGAACGGTTTCCCGATCCTCTGGAATACGAAAAAGTGAAAAATGCCTACATATTAGATAATGCAATGCTTGAGTCGTCAAAAGACAATCTGAAGGTGCTCCATCCGCTACCTCGTGTTAATGAGTTAAATGAAGACGTTGATGATAACCCAAAGGCCTATTATTTCCAGCAGGCACAAAACGGAGTGTACGTCCGTCAAGCGCTTATTGCCGCAATTTTAGGTCTGAAATAAAAGAGATTAGCCATGAACAATAAAAGAACCGAGTTAAAAGTATCCGCAATCCGAAACGGAACCGTTATTGACCATATTCCAGCTGAGAATGTCTTTCGGGTATTTAAAATTCTCAACCTGGACAATACCAACAGGCAAGTGTACATCGGAACGAATCTCGACAGTAAGAAATACGGCAAGAAAGGCATTATCAAGATCAGCAACAAGTATTTTGAGAACGAGGAGATCAGTAAAATTGCTATTGTGGCACCCACGGCCACCATTATCGAGATTGAAGATTATGATGTGATCAAAAAGGAGAACGTAGCCCTGCCTGAGAGCATTGACAACATTGTTAAATGTTTCAACCCGAAATGTGTGACCAACCATCAAAAAGTACCTACATCATTTCGTGTGATTGAAGACCACAGAGGGAAGATGAAGCTGTTGTGCAGGTATTGCGAAAAAACGATGGGTCAGGAGAATATCGATTTCATATAACATTTGTTAAAGCTGTGGGAAAGGTCTGTTTTGAAAAAACAGCATTATATATTAGAGCTTATTGCACAAGGCGAAGGAGCACGTCTTGATTTCAAATTCGAAATTTCTGATGCAGCCAAAATTGCCCGCTCACTGGTAGCTTTTGCTAATACCAATGGTGGCAAACTCCTCATTGGCGTCAAAGATAACGGTGTAATCCGGGGTATTCGCTCAGAGGAAGAATATTACATGATAGAAAATGCGGCTTTGAATTTTTGCAAGCCTCCGGTAAAGTTTACTTCCAAAGAATGGAACTTGAATGGAAAAAAAGTTCTGGAAGTTGATATTCCTTTCAGCGATGATTATCCTCACAAGGCTCCCGACACAAACGGGAGATATAAAGCCTACATGCGTTTCGAAGACCAAAACATTTTAGCAGACGGCGTATTGCTAAAAGTATGGAACAAGGAGAAAAGTAAACAGGAAATTCAATTGGTATTTACGGATGATCTGCAGGACATTCTACATTTTATAGAAGAAAATGAACCTATAACAACAAACGACATCAGGCATCAGTTCAAACTGTCAAAATTCAAAACAGAACATCTGCTGGCTGACCTGATTATTTTTGATGTTGTAAAAATTGAAGTTGCCGAATCCTCAGCAAGGTTCTCTTTAAATGACAAACCCACACATTAGAACTAACCAATAATCGGCCACGAACTTGGTTAATAAAACCGAAGTTTTTCCGGTATCTGATAGTTGCTGGTTCTCCGGGGTCTGTAGATGTTATCAATGAACATCTTCCGGAAAGCTGCATCCACACCTACATCCCAGTGTTTGGCCATTCCACTGCCGCCTGATTTACCGCTTACTTCGGCAGCAAACAAAATTTCACGGGTATTTATGTCGAAGAATGTGACCCATATCAGCGAATATTCACGTTCTTTATTGAAGTTCTCAAGTACAATAACCATCCCCATACCCGATTTCTCTGTCAGCACATAAGACTTAACAATTTTCTTCAGGTCATTGAAGGGAATGCAATAGTTACCCGATACTACAAAATCCTGATAACTCATAGAACGGTAATTCGGAAAGACGGTTTTTCCCAGAAACAAAGACCCTTTATCCATCAAATGCCTGATGTCCTCTATGGGCAACATATGGGTTAATACATTGTGGAAATCTTCATAATAATTTTGCACAATTTCCATACTGTGCCCAAGTTTTCTCTCATTGGACAACTTAAGATAAGTCATGTCAAAACCATAAAAAACCATATCCTGGCGATAAAAGATTTCATTACCCCTGTCTCCAAACACCTTACCCCCAAACGGCCTTCTTATCTGACAATAAGGATCGCCGATCTCAGGATCATACACAAATTTTGTTGGGCTTTTATATACAGAACTTTGTTGCCCTTCACCTGATTTCATATTATTCCCGAACACATCTTTATCTCCGGATGCATATCTGATCATAAACACTTCCGATATATAAATGCTGTACGTAGGCCCCGTTTGGTTCGAATACTTCTTATACTTTACAGACCCCGAGAGTATTTCCGTAACCTTGGCCTTAATCTCATCTCCGTTTTGTAAGATAATGATGTCCTGCGCATAAGTGTAGATGAACAGGAAAAAGAAAATGATAACGAATAATTTTTTCATCCTAATATGGTTTTGATGTGACACACTGTAGCAATCAGTCAAATATAAAACATATGGCTGTTTTTTTGCGCTAAAAAACATGAAAATATTAAAATCTGTTATTGTTCTAAATAAGAGAGACGCATCCGGAACAACAGAAACTTTTTATCATTTGTTAACACAAGTTCAATTTCTTATTCAGCAAGAAATCATATATTTGCCTGATTGTTTTATGGTAAAAAGAAGAGCAACATATCTGGGAATTATTATCCTTTTAACAGCATTTATTTCTGTCAATGCACAGGAATTCGGCTCCAATGTTATCAATGCACCTCTTAAAGAAAAAGCATCCGTTCAGGATCAACAAGGGTTCAAACCCGATGTACGCATTTCCATTGGCACTTCCTTCTCCGGCTTTGGCGTGGGCTATAACACTTTTGGCACTTATGTAGCTCCTGAGATCAGCATGCCTGTCACCAAAAAGCTCAGTGTTCAGATAGGGCTGGGCTATTCGAGTTTATTTTACGGACAACCAGGCGAAACCATGTTCGGAAATACAAATTCTCAATACGGCAGCCTTTACGTTTCCGGAACATACCTGGTAAACGAAAAACTCAGCATCAGGGGTGTGGGCTATAAAACATTTTTACTGAATCCTTCACCGCCAGAAGATGGCACAAACGGGAACAGACCCGACTTCAGCAGCCAGGGCGTAGTACTCGACATTGGCTACAAAGTCAGCGAACATTTCCTAATCAACGCCAGTTTCCAATACAGGCAACAAAACTATACGGATTATTATTTCGGATATCCGCAATCGGGTTTTGGAACACCTGCTAACTCCAATCCCGCTTTTGGTGGATTTGGAAGATCTCCTTTTGGATTTTAATTTATTCTGTCACAAGCAACCCTTGGCATATTTATTGGTTATTTTACAAAGAAGTTTAAGCTTAAACCTATATTCATTTTTAAGATCTTACCACCTTTAATAGCCATGCGCATGAAAAAGTTAGTTGCATCTGTTTCTCTCATCAGTTTATTGTTTTTACTCTGGGGTTGCCCGGGGGGAGTCCATAAAAAATATGATTACGATGCCTATTTTCCCACTACCCCGGTAAACTTTGGTTTTGTGAATAGTCCTTATGATGACTACAATTCCATTTTACCCGAATTTCATTACGGGAAACACCTGGTGTTTTCTTCCAACCGAGCCACGGAAGGCGGCGACTTCAGCTTCGTACACGACAACTTTAACGTTACATGGTATATGGAAACCAGCGAACTGTTAGTGAATAACGATTACCTTGGGGATGGAAATATCGTTGCACAAATGATCAGTAAGGTTAATTGGGAAGGGAATGAATTCGGCCCTTATGCAATTGGTTTCGACACGATGATTAACGAAAACTACGGAAGGATAAGTTTACTCGCCTATTCTACGAACAACGAAGATGAAGCTTATCACGAAGAGTTTTTATATTACTTCTCTGATAATGATGGTGCCACGGGTACGGTTTACGGTCCTTTCGACATCCCGTTCCTTTCCAACAGCAGCCACCAACAGTACATTTCATTTTTTGGCCCTTCCGTAGTCAGCATCGATTTTGGGGGACTCAAACCCAATTTGTTTACCGAAATGTATTTTGACAGTTTTGATAACGGGCTGGCAGATATTTACAAGATAAACATTCCGCAGGGCACAGAGTTTATAAGGTTCCTTTCAGACACAGCTATCTACGACAGGCATTTGATTGAGAAACTTTCATCATCATCCAACGATCGGTGTCCGTTCGTCAACGGTAACTTCATGGTCTTTACTTCTGACAGGCCGGGTGGTTTTGGCGGATATGATCTTTATTATTCAAGATATGAAGGAGCTTCATGGTCACAGCCGGTAAATTTTGGTGACAGGATTAATACCGAATATGACGAATTCAGGCCGGTAGCCATGCAGGTGGATGGGTTCAAAAACGATGTGATGATCTTCTCTTCCAACAGACCCGGCGGAAAAGGTGGTTTCGACTTATATTACGTAGGAATTGACAAGATCACACCAAATCCCGTAATTGAGTAAAAATTGCTTACATCAGGAAAGAAAATCAACGAAGGTTTTACCTGCCTCCAGTTCCTCAATAATGTTGCTTATTTTCTTTGCCGATAATGATTTATAAAATCCATCGCGGAGCTTTCCGTATTCATCGTGGATGGGACAGGGCTTTTCCTCATTACAGTCGTTAAGCCCCAATCCGCATCTCTTGAAAAAATCGAGGCCTTCGTTTACCTCTACAATTCTGAGCAATGAAATGTTTCTTGTTTGTTCATTGGCGTAAAATCCGCCATTGGGCCCTTTTGCCGAATAAATGATTCTGTTGCGTACTAAATGTTGCAATACCTTTGCCAGGTATGGTTCCGGCAGTCCCAGTTCCTTGGCTATGGTTTTTATACCGAAGCGTTTGCCCTCCAACGATTTCATCGAAAGATAAACCACTGCCCGTATTGCGTATTCAGTTGATCTCGAAAACATTATTAAATTATTATCTGCTCAAGCGTCCCGCTTGAATTTTTTTTATTTTCAAACCCGCTTCAGGCATCCCGCCTGAAGTTTAGCGTCACGCCTGAATTTTCATTCAGTTATTGATTTAACTCCATCTGCCCCTGTTCCGTGATCATATCGGGCGTCCATTGCGGTTCCCACACCAGATTAACGGTCACGTTATATTCCGGATATGTCACCTCCAGAATAGTTTGTATATGCTGAATGATCGTATCCCCTACCGGGCAACCCGGCGTTGACAACGTAACATCCACCGTCAGGGTTTTCTTTTCATCATCCTTGATAACCGTATAAACCAACCCCAGATCCACAATATTCACCCCCACTTCAGGGTCGGGTACCTGTTTCAATACTTCAACGACTTTTAATTCCTCTTCTGTAAAATTTTTCTGTATCATTATTTTATGATTTGTTTTTTATGAAATATCATCCGGTAAACATTCACTCCGTACACTATACTTGTAAACACCATAGCTACAGCACCCAACTCAAGCAATACTTCTAATGAAAAGAGCAATCCTGCTACAAAAAGCAGCACACTAAGCGCAAACGAATACATATGAATCGTAGCCAGCCTGTCGCTGTACAAATCTGCCGGAAGAGGTGTTTTTTGTCTCCCCACAAGTTTCTGGTAGTAGAAAAGCCAGATGATGAACGGCAGGGTTTTATAAGTTTGTCCCAGAATCAGTCCAGTAAAAAAGCCATATACAAGCAGCAGCCCAGCCATAATCTCTACTCTTCCGGCTGGAAACCCTAAAGTACTGTTCCCGAAATAAACCAGAATGAAAGAGATTACACTTAGAGAAAGTATCACGAGAGCTATAGCTGAAAGTCTCATGCCAACATCCAGCTTTTTCCGCATCCGGTGCGAAAACACATCGTAATTAAAGAGTAAAAACAAAACCAGTCCTGACAGGATCAGCAGATAAGCAATAAAACTTACAATAACAGGTACCTGATTAATAAAAGTGATCGCAAAAATCGTGATCACTCCGGCGTTTATCAGATAAAAACCCCATCTCAGGAAGTCCTTACGGGTCTTGTGCACAATCAGGAACATGGGCATCAGCGTAGCAGCCACTCCGATCACCAGCATAAGAAACCAGCCCACCAGTCCAATAACAACATGTGTTTCCAGAAACTCGGTATGAGCCTTCGGTAGCCAGGCATATTTAAGGTTCAGGACAATAAATAAACCCATCATCACAGTCAACAGAAGATAAATTGTTGAAGAAACAATATACAGTTTGCTGACATTCTTCTTTTCTGATTTTAAAGCGGTAATCAATGTATTGACCGTAAAAACCAGAACAGCTACAATGATCAATGTTCCGCCTATGACAAAATTATTTGTCAGTTGAAATTCATAACCCATAAAAGCGGCTATCAGAAAAAACAGGCCCGATACAAATCCTGCCAGGGTAATATAAGCCAGCGTTTCGCTGAACAATTTCACTTCCATAACCACGGGGATCAACTGGTACAAGGCTCCGAAAATGATCATTGTAACCCACCCCAGGATCATCAGGTGCAGAACCGTCAAAATCGGCGCATTGATGTGATATCCCAGCAAAGCACCGTAATTGGCTAACAAATACAATGATGCCAGCAAAAAACTGACAGGACCCAGTAAAAAGTGTGGCGCCACCACCCAGATCGAGGGGGCGTTTTTGGTACTTAATCCCGCTTGCATTATTTGAAAATTATCAGTTTGATATTCGATTCATCAATATCCTGTGAAGCCCACCTAAAGTTTCTCTCCTCCAGCTCGGGCAAGAGGTACTGCGGTAGCTTTTTATGATGTACAAATAAGGCCTCCCCTTCTCTTAGCCCTTCTATCTCTTCCAGGACAGTCACCATAGGCATCGGCATTTCAAGAGGACGGACATCTATTTCCCTCATCTTTCCGGCAAATTGCTCCTCTATTTCTTCGAAAACCAGCTGGTCACTCTCCGTTTCTGTCTTTTTCTTTTTATCCAGATGTTCATCGGCTTTTTCCATATAAGTCCACACAACGCCGGCTTCCGGACGCTCCGTTACATATGCATACCCTTTCTTTTTCAGAATATTCAGCAATGGGATCGGCTCAAATGTGTTAATGATTTTCAGCGTATGCCACTCATCCATCGTTTTCAGTTTCTCCATAATGGCATCAAAAGGGTCTATCCCACCTGCCAGTATCGGGCGGACATCCAATTCTTCTATAGCTTCTTTTCTCATATCTCTTTTTGTTTCATTTAATCTGTATTTATCGGTCGGCGAAACAGCTTCACACCCACAGTCGTCTGCTGTTTCAAAACCAATTTCTTTTAGCTTATCAATCAAGACACATACCGGCACCCCTCCTATTCGTGCAGCTTCGGCAATAGCAACTCGTGGCGCCAAAGCCTTACGTAAAAGCGGATTTTTCAACTTTCTGAAATGCTTATTAATAGAAGCTATAACCTCTATCGTCTCCTCATTATGCTCAATAAGCTTAGAAATTTTTGTTTTAGCACTAATTATCATGATATATTTTTTGGCAAAAATAAACATTTTATTTTATATAAAGATATAAAGGTCTTATTTTCTTTTATTATTTTTTGGGCAGCGGCCGGGCTATCCGCTATAGCTGCTTTGCACGGCCTATATTTTTAAAGGTGCTGCGGTGTCTTCCCTAGTCAGCCCCGCCTCTCCATTAAAATATCAAGCGTGCTACAGCAGGCTGCCGCTCCTATCCCTGCTGCACATTCTCATCCCAAATTCATTTTAACCACCAACTCGCCCGAGTCATCTCAAATCACTATTTTTGCAAACGATAAAACAAAATCAACCATGCTCATCATTATATCACCGGCAAAAACCCTTAATTTTACTACAGATATACCTTGTACTACATATACTGTTCCCAAACATCTTAACCAGAGCGAACAGTTAGTTCGGGTACTTGAAGAAAAAAATCCTGATCAATTATCCAAATTGATGGGTATCAGTAGCAAATTATCTATGCTCAACTACCAACGATATAAACAGTGGCACTTGCCATTCACTAATATAAATGCCAGACAGGCCGCATTTGTGTTTAAGGGTGAGGTCTACACAGGTTTGGACATAAATCGTTTTTCGGAAGAAGACCTGGAATACTCCCAGAAGCACTTGCGCATTCTTTCCGGATTATATGGAGTACTCAGGCCGCTGGATCTCATTCAACCTTACAGACTGGAGATGGGCATCAAACTTAAAGTAAGCGGGAAAAAGAACCTATATGATTTCTGGGACAGGATCATTACTAATTCAGTACTAATGGCCATTGAAGAACAACAAGATAAACTGCTTGTCAATCTGGCCTCCAGTGAATATTTTAAAAGCATCCATACAAAAGAACTGAATGCACGTATCATAACACCTGTATTCAAAGACTTCAAGAATGGCAGTTACAAATTTCTAAGCGCATACGGGAAAAAAGCCCGGGGCATGATGACACGATTTATCCTTCAAAACAGATTAAAAACTGCTGACGATCTTAAACTATTTGAGGAAGATGGTTATTTTTACAATGAGAATTTCTCAACAGAAAACACCTTTGTGTTTACAAGAAATTAATAGTTATTAAATTTATTATACTTATTACTTTGATTATCCGCCTGTTATGATTGTTAACAACTCTTGACACATCTTTCATGCCATACTTTCAAAAAAGATGCTACATTTGCCGCTCGATATTTTGATACGTTCATAAACATCTTGCGGTCTACATCAGATTATTCTGATGCGAAAATTTATTTTCTGACCGTAACTAAATGACTTTTAGTAACGTATTAATTTCATTGAATTTATTGCAAAGTTTTACTTGTTGGATTAAAAAAAGAGTATTACTTTTGCAGCCCGTTTTTAAGGGAAAAAGTACAAGAGTTCATAGACATAATGAAAGCAAGCCA
>Ga0209013_10001178_pt1 | contig 24179 bp, 23 predicted proteins | sample Cruoilmetagenom2_FD_187291 | JGI IMG/M metagenome (GOLD analysis project Ga0209013, IMG submission 187291) | Oil polluted marine microbial communities from Coal Oil Point, Santa Barbara, California, USA - Sample 2 (SPAdes) (version 2) | ecosystem: Environmental > Aquatic > Marine > Oil seeps ... | reverse complement strand
GCTGTAGAATGGGTGTGAAGATCGTAAATCATATCCATCTATGCATATTACCTGAGGTCAGATGAATTCATCCACACAAACTATTACCCCAGCTGATCTCGGTGTTGTGATGGAGGAGTTTTTCACCCTGGCGGGCGGCGTTGCCGATCAATGGCAGGATGAATTACAGGATGATGCGACTGGCACGAACCCCGATCTGATTATCAAGGCAGTCGAACAGTTGCAGGATATCTTGCAATTTCATGCGGGAGGAGAAGATCAGTCGTCAGACATGGCTGAATTGAATCAATGCAGTGACTACGGGATACAGCTTTTCTCGGAACTCTCATCACTGGCAGCCTCGATCCATCTTGCAGAGCAGTCAGTTGATATCGAAAACCTCTGTTTCCCGTTTGCATTGTGGGCCGCACGACTGGGGGCCGAAATCGCCACCCTTGAACCGGTGGTCAATGCAATCTCCAGGAGTGCCAATAGCACGATGGAGCCATCAGATCTCGAACAGCTGTACAGGGAAATCAGTGAGATCGTCTATGCTGTCAGTGAACCTCTCCGTCAGGATATGGAAGCCATCAATCCGCTGCGCCCATGGCGTATTCTACTGCTGAATCGAGCCATTGTCGCCACCCGCTCCCATCAGCCCGTATTAATGGAGGATGCCTACAAGGATATAGTCACCATGCTGCCCGAGGATGCCTCACGATTTTTTCGCGAGGGCATGGAACAAATGGATGCCATCGGCTATCCAACCCATGTACGCGAGATTGTGGAGATCTGGTTTCAGCGCTACTCCAATAAACCGACGCTCCATTAAGAAATTCTACGGGGGAAGGAGCAACTCTCAATGTGTTATAGTAAACATCCTGTTTGCCCTTCCCCCGAACCCCATCCCATCGATTTATGCGAAGCTTCCTTAGCCTAAAACCTAAAACTTATCACCTAAGACTTATCACTTAAACCTAAAACCTCCCCCATGAAACTACTCTTCGAACTCTTTCCCGTCCTGCTCTTTTTTGTCGCCTACAAGATCTACGGCATCTTTGTCGCCACTGCGGTGATGATTATCACTTCGCTGCTGCAGGCATTCTATCTGTGGCGTCGCGACGGGGCGATTCCCACCATGCACTGGGTGACGCTGGGACTGGTTGTTTTTTTCGGCGGGTTGACATTGGTGCTGCAAGACCCCACCTTTGTAAAAATCAAGCCTACGATCGTCAACTGGCTGTTCGCTTCAGCCTTCATCATTGCGCCTTTTATCGGCGGCAAAACCCTGCCGCAACGCATGATGGAAGCAAATGTGGAATTGCCGGAGAGCAAGTGGAAGAGCCTGAATGTCGCATGGATCCTCTTTTTTATTGTTCTGGGTGGATTAAATGTTGCAGTCGCCTTCAACTTTAGCGAAGATGCATGGGTCAATTTCAAGCTGTATGGCCTGATGGGGCTGACTTTCCTGTTTGCCCTGGCGCAGGGGTTCTATATCGCCCGCCACATGCAACACAGCGAATTGATGGAAGCAACCAGTGAGGCAATAGAAAAAGAGTGATCTACTACGCTATTATCGCCGAGGATGTCTCAGGCAGCCTTGAAAAACGCCTTGCTGCAAGACCAGCGCATCTACAACGCCTCGAGGCTTTGCGTGACGAGGGGCGTCTGCTGATTGCGGGTCCCCACCCTTCAATCGATACCACGGATCCCGGTGAAGAGGGATTTAGCGGCAGCCTCATCGTTGCCGAATTTTCATCGCTGGCTGATGCTGAGCAATGGGCCGCTGAAGACCCGTACCAGCATGCCGGTGTCTATTCACATGTAACCATTAAACCATTCAAACGAGTTTTCTAAATGAAAAAAACCATACTTGCCAGCACACTGCTGTTATCCACATCCCTCCTCCAGGCAGCTGAAGCTCCAGCCTTGCCGCAAGGCCCGGTTCTAACCATCAACGATATCGATATCAGCATGCCTGCGCTGCTGACATATCGTGACAGCCGCCAGGGACTGCCTTTGCCGCAGGATCCACAGCAGGCTCAAAACCAGATTATCAGCGAACTGATCACCACTGTGCTGCTCAGTGAAGAGGCCAAAAAGCTGGGAGTTACCGACCGGCCCGAAGTCAAGGATGCTATCGCCATGTACACGCGCATCGTCCTCAGGGATGCTGCTCTCAGCGAGTTGATGAAACAGCAGACCGTCAGCAATGACGAGCTTAAAGCGGCTTACGAGAAATCCTTCAAGGAGCAAAAATCAGTTGAGTACAAGGCGCGTCACATTCTTGTCGCTGATGAAGCAAAAGCAAAGGAGTTGATCGCCAAACTGGATGGCGGTGCAGATTTTGCCGCACTGGCGAAAGAGAACTCGACAGGCCCGACAGGCAAAGATGGCGGAGACCTCGGCTGGTTCAGCCCCGACATGATGGTCGAACCTTTTCGGAATGCCCTTGTTGCAATGGAAAAAGGCAAGTACACCAAGGAGCCTGTCAAAACCCAGTTCGGCTGGCATGTGATTGTTCTGGAAGATAGTCGTGATCAGGAACCGCCAACACTGGAGAGCGTCAAACCACAACTGGAACAGCAACTGAAGAGCGAAAAAGTGCGCGCTCTGCTTGCGGAAATGAGCAAGGACGTCAAAGTCTCCTCTCCACAGATGGCTGCTCCAGCAGAACCTGCTGCGGCACCAGCCGAAAAGTCAGAAGCAACACCTGCAAAATAGGTTCATGGTCATCCCGGCGAAGGCCGGGATCCAGCCTCATCAAATCTTACCGCTTTGCAGGGCGACACTCCATAGGAGGTGCTGTCATTTCGACCGCAGGGAGAAATCTTGATGGCTCCCATTGCATAGCGAATTTCCAGGATTTCTCCCTGCGGTCGAAATGACAGCTGTTTTTGTGAAATGACAGCTGTTATCGAGAAATGACGATGTTGTCGATCAACCTCGTCTGGCCCAGCCTGGCGGCTGCCAGGATCACGAGTTTGTTCTCCCCTGCATTCGCCGGATTAAGAGTGTTTGCATTGCGAACCGAGAAGTAGTCAACAGCAAATCCCGCATCTTCAAGTGTGGTAATCGCCGCTGTCTCAAGCTGCGCATAGTCATCTTCTCCACGCTTTATCGCATCACCCGCCTGTCGCAGAGAGCGGTAGATCAGCGACGCAGTTTTGCGCTGCTGTGCATCCAGGTAGCTGTTGCGCGAACTCATTGCCAGGCCATCGGGCTCACGCACAGTCGGCGAGGCTGCAATCTCGACAGGCATCTGCAGATCCACGACCATACGGCGGATGATAAGCAGCTGTTGGAAATCCTTCTCACCAAAGAGGGCGATATTCGGCTGCACCATGTTGAAAAGCTTGCATACTACGGTAGCGACGCCGACAAAAAAGCCGGGGCGAAACTCACCATCGAGGATATTGGAGAGTTCCGGGACTTCGACCCGCGTCTGCTGTAGGTGCGCTCGCGGATACATCGCCTCGACAGGCGGAGCAAACAGCAGGTCGACACCCCGGCTGGCCAACTGGCTGCTGTCTTCGTCCAGGGTACGCGGATAGGTCTCGAAATCCTCCCCTTCGCCAAACTGCAGCGGATTGACAAAGATGCTGGCAACGGTGCGGTCAGCCAGTTTATTGGCATCTTCGATGAGTGCAAGATGCCCGTCATGCAGATTCCCCATGGTAGGGACAAAAGCGATACGCTCACCACAGCTGCGCCATGCTGCAACAGAGTGACGCAAGGCTTCAATGGTGTTGACTGTTTTCATACGAAGCAGTGCTCTGCTGCGGGAAAGCCGCCATCCTTGACAGCTGCAACATAAGCGCCGATTGCATCCTGAATGGCGCCGCCCTGCTGCATGAAGTTTTTGACGAATTTCGGAACATGGCCTGAAGTGAGACCCAGAATATCGTGTAATACCAGTACCTGCCCATCACTCTCTGCACCGGCGCCGATGCCGATCACCGGTATCTCCAGTGAACAGGTAATCTCTGCTGCAAGCAAAGCCGGAACACACTCCAGCACCAGCAGCTGCGCTCCCGCCGACTGCAATTCACGTGCATCGCGCAGCATTCGGGATGCCTGCTTGTCACCCCTGCCCTGCACATGATAACCGCCGAGTTTGTGGACTGACTGCGGCTGCAGACCCAGATGGGCGCACACCGCCACGCCATTTTGTGACAATATGCGGACTGTATCAAGCTGCTGCGCGCCCCCTTCGAGCTTGACCATCTGCGCCCCGCCCTGCTGTATCAAGCGTGTTGCCGTAGCGATAGCCAGTTCAACAGTCGCATAACTGAGAAAGGGCATATCCACCATCAACAAGGCTCTCTTGCGAACCCTGGCGACACAGGAGGCGTGATAGACCATCTCATCCACACTCACAGGCAGGGTGCTGTCACGCCCCTGTATGACCATGCCGAGTGAATCGCCCACCAGCAGCACTTCGACACCGGCTTCTTCAAGCACAGGGGTGAAGGATGCGTCGTAACAGGTGAGCACTGCAATTTTTTCACCTTCACGTTTCATTGCGGCAAGTGTTGTGACAGTTATCTGTTTCATAGGATCATGCTTGATTACAGAGAGTTATTGATTGTACATAGGATGTGCTGAGGAACGAAGCGCATCCTATAGCAGGGATGAGTTGTAGGTTGGGCGAAGCTTCCGCGTCTTGCTCACGCCCATGACCTGCTGCGCCCATGGTCGCTTCCGGCATCCTGCCTCTGGGGACATTTATACATCCATGTATGACGTAGGCCAAGCGCGGCAATCTCATTCCTCGCAATGGCAATTGAATCACTTGCGCACAAACAGCGCCATCGACTCGACATGCGCTGTATGTGGAAACATATCCATGACGCCTGCCTGCACCAGACGATAACCGTGCTCCTTCACCAGCAGTGCTGCATCCCGGGCCAGTGTTCCGGGGTAGCAGGAGACATAGAGGATGCGCCTGGCGCCCAGCCGAGGCAGCAATGGAATTATCTCCTGTGCGCCGCTGCGGGGCGGATCGAGCAGCGCCGCATCATAGTGCCGCTGCATCCACGGCAGTTCATCTACCGGCTCATAGAGATTGGCGACATGGAAATCCACGTTGTCGATGCTGTTTTTTTCAGCATTCTGTCGCGCCCGCTCAACCAGAGCTGCATCGCCTTCGACACCCGTAACGTTGCTGCAGAGTTGCGCCAGCGGAAGGGTAAAATTTCCCAGACCACAGAAAAGATCCAGAATTTTCTCGCCGGGCTGCGGACTCAGCCACTGCATCGCCTGGCTGATCATCTGACGATTGATTGCCGTATTCACCTGGGTGAAATCCGTCGGCAGGAAATCGAACTGCAGATTTTGCTCCGCTAATTGGTAGCTGAGAGTCACTGCATCACCACTGAGTGGTTGGACTGTCTGTGGACCACCCTCCTGGATGTAGCAATGCCAGTTTTGCCGGCGGCAATAACTGCCGAGTATTTCAGCGTCATTATCAGAGAGCGGTGAGAGTAGCCTGAAAATGAGAATAATGCTCTCATCACCCATCGCCACCTCAATCTGCGGTATTTTGTCACGCACACTGAGTGATTGAATCACTTCCGCCAGTGCTCCCAGTTTTTCACCGATGGCCGGATGCAGCACCGGACAGCGCTGCATCACAGTCACAAAGGAGGAGCCGCGTTCACGAAAACCAACCAGCACCTTGCCTTTTTTGGCGACATATTTAACCCCGAGGCGCGCCTTGCGGCGGTAACCCCACGTTTCCGATACCAGAGGAGGCATGACCGCTTGCGCCTCGATACCGGCAATATGCTGAAAAGCGTCCAGCAGAGTCTGCTGTTTGTAGGCGATCTGATGCTCAGCCCCCAAGTGCTGCAGGCTGCAGCCGCCGCAGACCGAGAAATTCTCACAGCCCGGTTCTTCCCGTTGTGGTGAGGGTAGCAGAATTTCATCAACACCCCCCTCATCATAGCGCCGCTGCGTACGGGTATAGAGGAACGTCACCTTTTCACCGGGCAGGGCGCCATGGATAAAAAGCGTTTTGCCATCAATGTGAGTCACCCCGCGGCCATCATGGCTCAGGGATTCTATCTCTGCCTCGAAGCTGCCTTGCGGCAGTTTTTTTCCGCCTCTTCTGCGACGCCCCATCAGAGTTCACCACATGCAGTCACTAATAGATTAAAACGCTGCCGTTCAATATCACCCGCCGTCAACAGATGGCGCAGCCCAAGTTGTGCTGTAGCAATGAGATTCGTACGACAGCGCTTGCACAGGGAAGCGATTCCCTGCTGCCGATACTGCTTCCAGCTGAGTTCGTCTCCCTGCATGGCAATAGCCTGTAGACCAAAGCGTGCGGCAATCGCTTCGAGCGAGTTGCTTCCCGGTTGCATACGCAGACGCCGCTCAACAGTTCGCAGCGGCGTGACATCGAATGTCAACTCATGGATCATGGAACGTATCTGTAACAACGCATTGAGATCACGTCCCTGGTCCCAACAAAAAGAGTCGCTTGAGCGGCTCAGAAAATCGTACAGCTTTTGCAGCAACTCCATTTCATCATACTGCTCCATGTCAAAGCTGAACAGCTCGGCGCTGGCATCACTGATGGCAATCACGCAGACAACAGCGATACGCGCCTGACATGGCTGCAGAAAAATTTTGTCGCGTCCCAGGGTAGAGACATGCTGATGAAAAAGCACCTTGGCGACATCTTTAACCTGAAGGTCTGCCGGCAGTCCAAACATCTGTCGGGCGCCGTCAATATCAGGCAGTGTTTCCAGGTTGACAAAGAGTTGTTTCATGGGGGAGGTTTTAGGCTTTAAGTTTTAGATATCATGATAGCATTGCAATAACTCTGTGCATTATTTCAATTAGCTCGTCACGCAATGGCAACTACCCCGTCATTGCGAGCGGAGCGCGGCAATCCTGTTCCTCGCAATGACAAATGAGAGGAAAATGATGTAATTTTATTCTGCCGGAAACACACCGGTCGAAAGATAGCGGTCTCCGCGGTCGCAGATGATCACCACCACTGTGGCTCCGGGATTTTCGACAGCTACTTGCACAGCAGCATGCACTGCCCCGCCAGAGGAGACACCTGCAAATATACCCTCCTCTGCCGCCAGCCTGCGCGTCATCTCTTCTGCCTCTTGCTGGCTCACATCGAGCTCACGATCAACGCGAAATTTTTCAAAGATTATCGGCAGATACTCCTCGGACCAGCGACGAATGCCGGGGATGCTGGAATCAGCATCGGGCTGTACGCCAACAATCTGAATCCCGGGGCTGACCTCTTTGAGATAACGCGAAGTCCCCATGATGGTGCCGGTGGTGCCCATGGCGCTGACAAAATGGGTGATCTCTCCCCGGGTATCACGCCAGATCTCAGGTCCTGTCGTTTCATAATGAGCGCGTGGATTGTCGCTGTTGGCAAACTGGTTCAGCAGTATGCCCTCTCCATCCGCCGCCATTTTTTCAGCAAGATCCCGTGCTCCCTCCATCCCCTGCTCTTTGCTCACCAGTAGAATCTCGGCGCCATACGCCTTCATGATGGCGCGCCGCTCCAGACTCATATTTTCCGGCATGATCAGTGTCATGCGATAACCCCTGATCGCAGCCACCATTGCCAGCGCAATCCCGGTGTTGCCGCTGGTCGACTCAAGCAGACGATCCCCCTTGTGAATCTCGCTGCGGGACTCGGCGCCGCGAATCATGAAAAGCGCCGGACGATCCTTGACCGATCCGGCCGGATTGTTGCCTTCGAGTTTGGCCAGCACCTTGCCCGCCCCCCCAGGAACAAGTCGGGATAACTGCACCAGCGGGGTATTTCCTATTGTCTCTTCGATTGTCTGCATATTATCAGCTCTTCAAGAACAGAAATGTAAAGGAATCTTTTTTTAACCACAGATGAACACAGATAAACACAGATCAAGAGATCTCATAATATCTGTGTGCATCCATTTTCGTGCTTTTCGTACCTTTCGTGGTTGAAAATAAGTAATATTGCTTAATCTATGGTGCAATGCGCGAAGCTAAATGACACCCTGCAACCTAAAACGTAAAACCTAAAACCTAAAACCTAAAACTTAAAACCTATCACTTCAACCACATACAGTGGCCATCTGTCTGCTGCTGCAGTCGATTCAGATACTCCTCATGCGCCTGCAGATCATCCTCATCGACCTGCATCAGCATAAGCTCCCCCTCAAGATTGACTCTTCTGCGGTGATTATGATCAGCCCCATCAGAATCTTCTCCCTCAAGCAACAGATCCTCCTGCCCGCCTGTCATTGCCAGGTAGACTTCCGAGAGGATCTCGGCATCCAGCAGCGCGCCATGTTTGTCACGACGGCTGTTATCAATTGCGTAGCGATCACACAATGCATCAAGGCTGTTGCGCTTGCCCGGATGTTTTTTCCTTGCCATCACCAGGGTATCGACGACACTGGAAATCTCTTCAATGTGTGGTTTCTGCTGCAGGCGCTTCAACTCATGGTTTAGAAAGCCCACATCAAATGGGGCATTGTGAATAACCAGTTCTGCTCCACTCAGATAGCTGATCAGATCTTCAACGATATCCGCAAACCGCGGTTTATCCTCCAGAAATTCATTGGTGATGCCATGCACCGAGATCGCGCCTGCATCGATCTGACGATCCGGCTGCAGATACTGGTGAAAATTATTTCCCGTGAGACGGCGATCAACCATCTCGACGCAACCGATCTCGATAATGCGGTGATCCTGCTGTGTCTCCAGACCGGTCGTTTCAGTATCGAGGATTATTTGACGCATATTTCACTCTTCTCAAGCGACTGCACCCTCTCCCGCCGGGAGAGGGTTGGGGTGAGGGGGAATGGCAAATCACAGTTCATCAATCCCCTGGTTCGCCAATTCATCGGCGCGCTCATTTTCAACATGGCCGGAGTGTCCCTTGACCCATCTCCATTCAACCTGATGCGACGCCGCCAGCTGGTCGAGCTGTTTCCACAGGTCGGCATTTTTAACAGGTTTTTTATCCGCCTTTTTCCAGCCCCTGCGCTTCCAGTTGTCAATCCACTGGGTGATTCCCTGTTTGACATACATGGAATCAGTCGTCACTGTCACCCTGCACTCTCTTTTCAGAGCCTGCAGCGCCCTGATCACGGCAGTCATCTCCATGCGATTGTTGGTGGTCTCTTTTTCACCGCCAAAGAGCTCTTTTTCATGGTCACCATAGCGCAGTATGGCTCCCCAGCCGCCGGGACCCGGGTTGCCACGGCAGGCGCCATCTGTAAAAACTTCAACTGTCATCATGAATCCCACGTGTGGTTGGAGCAGTCACCCCATTGCCTGAATATCTTCTGAACCAATGAAATGATGGCCTGAACGGTGTCAGGGTTGCAACATTTTTTACTGCCTGTATGGCATAGACTCCGCCTGATGAAGGCCACAGCTTTTGACCGGCCGCCTCCATAAAATTCACCTTGTCCAGTGCTGACTGCTTTTGCAGCGGGGGTCGAAAGGCAAAATACCTCTTCTCTTCAACCTCCATTCCCAACAGTGACAACCACTCCATCAACTGGCGGCAACCAACCTTCAAATGACCGCCCATCTCTTCGGGGGAGTTGCGACGTCCCAGCATCCGCCACACGCCAAACAGACTATATGGATTAAATCCAAAAATTATGACCCGCCCTTCCGGAATCAATATACGTTCAACCTCACGAATCAATCTACGGGGATCCTCTGCTCTGTCCAGCGCATGAAACAGCACCACCAGGTCAATACTGTCACTCTTCACCGGCAGCGCTGACATTGTAGTAAGAATATCGCATTGCAGATGGCCCGCAGTATCTGAATGGTTCATCCAGATACGCTGACGGATATGGCTCTGCTGTGAACAGCGGTTCCAGATTTGCAGGCGGGTTCCCAGCAGAATCATGCGGTAACCAAACAGTTGCGACAACCACTGACTCAGCAATCCGGCTTCACTATTGACGATATATTCGCCATAAAGCGTCTCAAACCACTCCTTACTAATCCCTTTTCCGGTCAGTTTTCGCATCATAAAATATCTAGGCCAGATCGCTGGATGAAGATTAAATTTTCGCGTATAGTTTCCGCCATTCTGCTGGCAATCACAAGAGAATCTCCGCAAGAATGAGATCGATTTGTGTTCTGTGCAAATAGATCAAGTGTAACTGCCATCATCACACCTACTCATAACGGACATATATAACTGTGCTGAAATTCCGCCTTGTTGCACCCATCGCGCTGCTCACCCTGCTGTTGTTAAATGCCTGTAGCCAGACTAATCGCATGGGAGGTATGTTTGATGACATCAAAGGACGTGGAAACCTGTGGGTAACACTTGGTAAAGGCATGAAGTTGAAGGTTCCGCGTAACGGGGAGGCGCGGGTTCAACAGCAACTGGCTCACTTCAGAAAATACCCGGGCTTCCTTGAAAAAATGCAGCGCAATGCCCGCCCCTATCTCTATGAGATCATCACCAAGCTGAAAAAACGCGGCATGCCGCTGGAGCTGGCACTGCTGCCGGCAATCGAGAGTACTTATCGCAACCAGGCCAGCTCTCCGACAGGCGCCTCCGGCCTGTGGCAATTTATTAAAAGTACAGGCCGTGAATATGGCCTGACACGGAGCCGCCTCGAGGATAAGAGACGTGATCCACTGCTTGCTACTGATGCGGCGCTTAACTACCTCGCCTATCTGGGCAGACTCTTTCATGGCGACTGGGAGATGGCTATTGCCTCCTATAATGGCGGTCAGGGAACCATGATGCGCGCCAAAAAGGCGAATAGGCGCAGAGGATTGCCGACGGACTTCTGGTCACTGAATGTTCGTACAGAGACCTCTAACTATGTTCCCCGCCTGCTGGCGCTTGCCAGAATGGTTAAAAAACCGAGGAGATATAACCTCAAACTCAAGCCAATACCAGCAGTCAAGGTGCTTGCCACGACGACCGTCCGCAGAGCAGTCAATCTGCGTGATGTCGCCCGGGCAGCCAGGTTGAATCCAACCGAGTTCAGCCATCTGAATGCGCGGTATACAAGGAATGTCACACTGCCGAACCGCACCAACCGTGTAATTACACCGAAGAACAAACTCAAGGAAATCAGAATGGCCCTGATGTCTGCAGAGACTGTCAATACAGACAGTTTTTTCCGAAATCTGAAAAAAGACATCAAAGCTGTAAAACGGGTCACGCATAAAAAAATCACCGCCAGGACGGTGACCCACCGTGTGAAAAAGGGTGAAACACTCTCTTCTATTGCACGCAAATATGGTGTTTCTGTCTCTTCGATCAAAAGCAACAACAAGCTCAAAAGCAATACCGTGCATGTTGGACAGCAGCTCAGGATCAAAACAACAAAGAAATCCTCATCCACTAAAAAACGCTCTGCTTCTAAAAAGCGCACAACCTCTTATACTGTAAAAAGCGGCGACACGCTTTCCACTATCGCACAAAAGTTCGGAACCAGTAGCACCAAAATCAAAAAAGATAACAAGTTGAAAAGCAGCAGTCTGCGTATTGGTCAGAAGTTAAAGATCAGTGGAACGAAGAGCAGCAGTAAAAAAAGCAGTTCAGGAAAATCATCCAAAAAGTCAGCCGGGAAAGCACGTACCTATAAAGTAAAACCCGGCGAATCACTCTATGGCATTGCACTGAAACACAATGTCTCTGTCAGCGCCATACAAAAGAAAAACGGCATGGGCAACTCGACCAGCCTGCAAATGGGGCAGACACTGAAGATTCCGTAACGGAATCAAGACATAGTTGGCAGTCGTAGGACGGCATAAGCGGAGCGCATCCCGCCATTTTCCGGTGCAATGCGCTGCGCTTATTGACACCCTACAACTCTATTTCTTTAGGTGGCCTGGAAGTACAGGGTTATTCAGCAATCACTCTTTGATTCACTGACAACACTCCCTGCTGTTCATGGATCAGATTCTGGCCGAAATAGATTTTGTTATCCCGCATGCGGTAACCTGCAAGAGTCCGCAGGGGTTCGCCAGGACCCTTGATGCCAGTTTCAGGGTCAACGGTGGTGATCACGCAGCGTGAACAGGGCTTGACCACACGCAGAGTGATATTGCCAATACGAATCTGCCGCCACACATCCTCTACGTAGGGAGAACATCCGGAAACGACCAGATTCGGCCGGAAACGCTTCATCGGCAACTGCTGTTGCAGACGCCCATTGAGATCATCGAGTGAGGCTTGCGAGATCAGCAGCAACGGAAAACCGTCTGCAAAACCGGTATGATCGCCCTCATCGGCATACTCCGGATCGCATTGGCGTATCTCATCATCGGCGATGTAGACCAGGCGGCATGGCGCACCGATCGCTTGCGTTAACCATGCATCTGTCTGTTCGCTGATATGCAGTGCATTCACTGTGTCATTCCAGATTTCCACCTGCATGGATGCGCTGTCAGTTGAGGCAGCCGGAACATGATGATCCTGCATGCCCAGCCTGGTCAGCGTCAATACGCCATCTGCCAGCTGTGGCTGTATCAGAACCATCTGCGGATGCGTGCGCTGGGTGATAAATTTTCCCGCAGGCGTCACCAGCATCCAGCGGCGGTCATAGCGCAGTCCCATGACATCCAGCGGTGATGACTGCAATGAGATTCCTGCCAGCGACTTGACCGGATAGATGTTGATTTCCGTGAGTTTCATAATATGTGTTTCATGTAAGTTCTCAATAAATCAGTGCTGGGCCTTCATTCGCTGTGTTGTCATTTCGACCATCGGGAGAAATCTGAAAGCACTGGAGAGGATGAATATATTAAAGATTTCTCCCTTCGGTCGAAATGACAAGTAATTTTGCACGGTGTTATTCAGATATTTCAGCTTCATGATGTAATTCTTCGATAGATATCCGCAATTTTCAACGGCAGTTTCTCCACCTTGTCGATCACCGTGAAATTGGCGGCACCATACATGTGCGGCAGATAATCATGCCCTTTGGCATCGATGGTAATGCAGTATGTATGCACACCAGCGCGTTGCGCCTCATAGAGCGCCATGCGGGTATCCTCGATCGCGTACTCTCCCCGGTATTCCAGGTCATAATCATCCGGTTTGCCATCCGAGAGGGTGATCAAAAGTTTGATGCGCGCATCAACCTGGTTCAGCTTTTCAGTATAGTGCCTGATGGGCGCACCCATGCGGGTATAATCCTTCGCCTCGATGCCGCAGATACGCGCCTTGACGCCATCATCCAGCGGCTCGTCAAAATCCTTGATATGGTAGCTGTCGCAGCGTTTGCGCGTGTTTCCCGAGAAACCGTAGATGGCATAGCGATCCCCCAGTATCTGCAATGACTCGACCATCAGGATCAATGCTTCACGCTCAGCATCATTAATCCAACCACGTGTGGAGCCGGACATATCGACCATGAACAGCACTGCAATATTGCGCTCCTCCTTATGCATGTGAGTGAACAACCGATTGGTCATTTCACTCCCCTCGATCCAGTCCGGCCAGGCTTCGACAACAGCATCGATATCAATATCATCACCGAAGCTTTGACTCTTCAGCAGTTTGTCTTCACCGCGCAACAGCTCAAAGGTTCGCCGCAGTGAAATCACCAGCCCGCGGTATTTATTCAAAGTCTGCTCATAAAATCCGGAATCCGGCTCCTCACTCTCCACTTCACGCAGCACGCACCAGCGCTTTTTATGGTGTTTGCGGCGATAGTCCCATTCGTTGTAGAAAAAGGCGCCCTCTTCATGATAAGTCCCTGACCAGACATCGTCACTGCCGGCCTCCTGCGGCTGATACTTGCTGATATCATATTCGCCATCACCCGCCGGGGTCAGGTACTCATCGGGAACCTCCCCGAAATCGAGCATAATCGATGTGATCAGCCTGGAAACAACCGCAGGTGGGGCAACAGGCGCATCCTCCAGCGTCAGGCTGAAATCGAGATCATGCACGAGTTCCTGCTGATTGTTGCCGATCTCAAAACGTTCCTGCTGCTCTTGCCGGGACTCCTCCCTGCGATGCTCTTCCGCCATCTCTTTGAAGGCAATCCGCAGCAGCGCCTTCTCCCGCTCGATGCGCGCGGCACGGGTCTCAGCAATAGCATCGGGTTTCAGACACCCCTGATAACAACAGTCAGTTGGGACGAGCTCATCATAGAATTCATTCAGTAGTTGCAGTGTTGTGCGCACCGTTGCCTGCGGCTCCTGTAGCAGCCTCACTGCCTGTTTCGGGAGCAAAGTCCGGGGCTCATCGAGCAGTCCGGATAACTCCTGCATATCACGGTGAAGGCCCGGCAACTCCCTCTGCAGGCAGGCATCGAGTCGAATACGCTCCAGCATATGAAAACGGCTGAGCGCACTCTCCTGATCCGCATAAGAAGCAAGTTCCGGCAGCAGGTCAACCTGGAAGGCGCCATAGCGGGTTTGCGCCCAAAGATGAGCTGTCATCGCCTTGAGCAGGCGGAAATTGTCTTTTGCAACGGGCAGACGGGCAACGATTTGCGGCAGGAAGAGTGTTTCTGAATCTGTATAGGGAAGAGCTGACTCTGTCATCCCGATCTTGAGTTCACGCCCGGACAATCCCTGCACAAAATGGCTCAGGATGGCTTCATGCTCTGCGTAGACTGCAGCCGCTGTACGCTCCTTTCCAAACCGGATATAGGCATCCATGTCGCGCACAATTTCAAGCGCCGGTCTCAGGCCGCTGCGATCATAACTGTCCATGGCATGCAGCAGCCACGCCTCGATCATCTCCTGACCCAGTTTTTCGAGCGCCTCGACGGCGTGCAGCAGAAACTCGTAACCGACCGCTATATTGATGCTGGCAGCACGCTCGACCCAGTCGAGCACAAAATTCTGCTGCTGAGCCGGCAGCAGGGAGACGGCTTCAGCCGGAAGCTCGATTTGATAGAAGGAGAATTCGATCTCCAACGAGTGATCGAGTTGCCGGATGATCTCTTCAACACTTTGTTGTTGCATTCTTACGTGCTTATCATTGACAGATGCCGTGAAATTTTACGTTCTTGATGAATACAAAGATAGGCGTAAGTTCTCAAAAACCACGCATCCTATTTCCTCATATTTAAGAAGTGAAAAACCCTGTTTCCAGCACGGGGTTGTTAAGACAGTGCAGATTACCACTCCTCTAAATCTGTATTCATCTGTATTCATCTATGGTTAATCATTCACAATTTATTCCATATCCACCACGGGAATGTGGATATTAGAGTCAGTTTGTTTGATCGAAATCAATAAAATTAATCCCGAATTCTGCTTAAATAGCAATGCAGATTAATTCTGTGTTTCCCCTCTACGCAAGTAGTGTTAAGGCGGGTTTTTTAACCCGCCTGTTTTTTTACTCTCCTCAGCTAAAATTTCAATCTTATGCCGGAAGGTCCAGAGATTCGCAGGGCTGCTGATTGCATTGAAGCAGCTATCCAGGGGAAAGAGACCACAGGCGTAAAACTCACCCGGCCGCATCTCAAACAGTGGCAGCAACCGCTGACCGGCGCCACAGTCATTGCGCTAGAAACCCATGGCAAGGCGATGCTCACCCGCTTCTCCAATGGTCTCAATCTCTATACACATAATCAGCTCTATGGGCGCTGGTATTGTGTTGATGCAGGTAAGAGGCCAGAGACAAGGCGTCAACTCAGAGTAGCCATTCATACCCATGATCGCTCCGCCCTGCTCTACAGCGCATCAGAAATTGCTGTGCTGACAGAGAGTGAAGTTGAGACCCACCCTTTTCTCTCCAGGCTGGGCCCCGACGTGCTCTCGGCGCAGACAACAGCCGGGCTTCTGATGCAGCGGTTCATGGATGAGAGATTCAAGAGACGCCAGCTGGCAACGCTGCTGACGGATCAATCCTTCGTAGCTGGGATCGGAAACTATTTGCGCTGTGAAATACTTTTTGTGTGCCGGCTGCATCCCTGCATGAAACCCACACAGCTTTCACAGCAGCAACTGGCGCTGCTTGCACAATCCCTGCTTGATGTACCGCGTCAATCCTATGCAAGCGGAGGAATCACGCATCATCTTGCCTCGGCGAAAAAGATGATGCAGCATGGTGTCACGCTGGAAGATGCGAGATTTTGGGTCTTCCGACGCGAAGGCAAGCCCTGTTACCGATGCGGCGCCCCGATCATGCGTCAAAACAGCGGAGGGCAACCCTGTTATCTCTGCCCGCTATGTCAAGGGAAGCTCTGATCGAATCGCTTCGCCTACATGGATGTAGGTGAGGGGCGTGAGCAGGATGCGGAAGCTTCGCGCCTCGATCAGAGCATTCCTTCAAGTTATTCTACGGGGGAAGGGCTAGCTATCAATGAGTTATAGTAGACGTTCTGTTTGCCCTTCCCCCGAACCCCATCCTTTCGATTCATTCAGAGGTCCCCCAAGAAAATGGAGAGTGATCACAAACCACTGTTGCAGATTCCAGGTGTCGGCAGCAAATTCGTCGAAAAATTTGCCCAGCTGGGAATTGATTCGATCGATGATCTGAAAGGGAGAGATCCTCTCGCACTCTATCAGCAATATTGCGATCTCTGCGGCGGAAAAGTTGATCGTTGCGTGTTGTACGTCTTCAGATCTGCCATCTACTATGCAGAACATAATCAGCATGATGCAGAGAAGTTAAAGTGGTGGAACTGGAAGGATTGACACATACGGCTATTTTTCACCACAGATGCACACAGATAAACACAGATCAAAAAAAGCGTATCTACTCTGTGTTCATCTGTGGTTGAATAAAAAAATATCGCATAAATACGGCGCAATGCGCGGAGCATATCGCGCCCTACGGGCTATTTTTTATCAACTCTGCTGTCTCTTGATGCCCCTCTTTGATCGCCCAGGCGAGTGCATCCAACTGCTGAGTGTCTCTGATGCTGTTATCTGCACTCTTCTTCAGCAGCAGCGCCACCATCTCGCTATGACCGCGTTTGGCTGCCCAGATCAGGGGCGTCCAGCCACGGTCACTCTCGGCCTGGTTGATATCGGCGCCATGTTCCAGTAATAGTGCGACAACTTCCCCACGGTTGTTTCCAGCCGCCTGCATCAGTGCGCTGTAGCCGCTCTTGTCGGCCAGATTCAACCCGGCTCCAGCAGCTAACAGGCTCCGGATCATCTCAACATCGCCATTCATCGATGCCCGCATCAAAGGGGTAAAGGCGCAGAGATCGCGTGCATTGGCATTACCGCCCTGTTTCAAGATTTCATCCAGACGAGGAAGGTCGCCATGTTCAGCTGCAGAGAGCAACTCCTGGTTAAGTTGTTGTTCATCCTGACAGCCATTAAACAGGATCAATAACAGGAGCGGTAGAATAAATTTATACATTGATAAGAGCTGAGTTAAGAGAATGATTACAGCAGACTAGACACTTTCCAGGGTCAAGGCAATTGCAATATATCACTCTTCACAACAAAATAAATGGCTCTGTCTGCGTTAAGTGTTGGTGATAGCAGTGAGCCCAGCAAGTACCAGTATTTCAGCTTGTAGTTGATGACTAGCTTTAACCTATGTTAATAACATATTTTAATATTAGTATATCGCTATATCATTGAATAATTCTACTTCTTGACATCCTTTCCGGTATCAATCATCTTTGATCCTGAAAACAGGTTGATATATCGCAATTACACAACAAATAGCAGGCATATATTCACTTGATTTCTTTTCTAGGTCAGATAGTTACAATCTTTCCCGGCAAAATTCCAGTGCGGGTCGATCGCAAAAGAATAGTTGCTTAATTATTTCATAAAGGCGGAAAACGACATGTCCATCAAAACAAAAATCCCTCTGTTACTCTCAGGCATTGCATTCAGTTGCCTGGGTTTTCTTCCGACTGTTCATGCTGCAGATGCAGCTGCTTCGGCTGATGACAAATCGATTCATCACATCTCATCCGAAGTCTGCAAAGGCTGTCATAAGGAGACCTACAAGCAGTGGAAAGGCTCCATGCATGCCAACAGCACGGCGATAAAAGACCCGATCCATGGAACCTTTTATAAAAAGGTAGTCGGTGATCCCCTCAAGGAGGGTGTCAAGCACAAGGCCTCGGGCAAATACCCGGTCTGTCTGCAGTGCCATGCGCCTAATGCCGCCAAGGATAAAACCACCAAACTCGACGCCAAACCCGCCTACTCCGAAGGCGTTAACTGCGTCGCCTGCCATACGCTGAAAAACTACAAGGGAATCCAGGGCGCCGATGGCAAACTGCAGCTTGGCTTGAAAGCCTATGAGGTTGCCGATGCAATACAAGCGCCAGGCCACAACTCCAACAATCAACTTCAGAAACTAACCGCTGCCGGCGATGAGTTCGGTTTCGGAGGCGCTGGTGACGAGCAGAAGCCCAACCCGCATCTTGGTGAAGCAGTCACCATGGATGGTAAGGAGATTCCCGCGATCGCAATGGAGAGCAATCCTAAGCAGATGAGAACATCGGATGCATGCATGGGGTGTCATGACAAACGCAACAATCCACACGGCGTACCCCTATGCGCGACAGGTGACGAGTATGCTGAAAGCAAGGCGCAGGTCGACTGCCTCTCCTGCCACATGCCGACAACGAATGGCATGGCGGATCACAGCATAGGCGGCGGGCATGACATGGGAATGCTGCAACGCTCGGTTGTCTTCTCTCTGGACAGCAAAAAAGAGGGCGATAAAATCAAGTCCACCGTCACCATCACCAACAAGCAGCCCCACACCATGCCGACAGGGGCGCCTTTCAGGAACATCTACATGAAAATTGCGGCCTATGACAAGAGCGGCAACGTCGTGTGGCAGAATGCCAAGGCCCACCCCGCCAAGGAAGATGCCCAGGCATTTATGTTTATGAGCCTCAAGGACGACAAAGATCAGCCTGCACCCCCTCCAACTGCAACCAAGCCGGGAGAAGATACCCGCCTGAAAGCATTCGAAGAGCGTGATCTTGCCTATGAGATTCCTGCCGAGGGCGTGGTGCTGGTTCGCGCCGAACTCTACTACAACCTGTTGTGGCCGGGACTGGTGAAGAAATTCACCCACCTTCCCAAGGATGTCACGGATCCCAAGCTGATCGCGATTGCAGAGAACTCCCTGTAAGAAGCAGTGACACAAGAGCGCCATGCGCTCTTGTGTCGCTTGTCAGATTCATATGTAGGGTGGTACAGGCGACAGCGACCTCCATGGATGGAGGAAGTGCAATCAGATTGTCAAGAACAATCATTGCTGCACCCCACCATGACATTTGATGGTGCAATGCGCTCCACTTATTGCACCCTACATCCGGAAGCAATGCTGTGCCCGGAATGACGCAGATCCGCAGGGTGGTATAGGCGACAGCGCATCCCACCATTACATCGGCTGGATACGAACAGCTGAATCAATATAGTTGAGAATACAGCATGATATTCCGTAATATCCATGATCACCGTGAAGTGATCAAGGCGACACTCTTTTTCACTCTGCTCTGCATTGCCGGTATGAGTCTGGCGGCACAGGAAAGCGCCCCGGAAAAACCATCCACCTCCACCGCTGACCACAGCAAATTCGAAGAGTTGCAGCAGCCCTTCGCAACCGGGCCGGATGTCACCAAGGCCTGTCTTGGCTGTCACACAGAGGCCAGCAAGCAGCTGCACAAAACCAAGCACTGGAACTGGCAGTTCACCAATCCTGATACTGGTGAAGTAGTCGGGAAAAAGAGCATCATCAACAACTACTGTCTCGCCATCGCCAGCAACGAAGCGCGCTGCACCAGCTGCCATATCGGCTACGGCTGGAAAGATGACAGCTTCGATTTCGCTTCGGAGGAGAGTGTCGACTGCCTCGTCTGTCACGATACGACGGATACCTACAAAAAATTCCCGACTGCCGCCGGCCATCCCAACTACAAGGAGAAGATCTTCCCTCCGGGGAGTAAAAAGGTGTGGAAAGTCGCCGATCTCTCCAAGGTTGCACAGAGTGTCGGCAAGGCCCGGCGCAAAAACTGCGGCGTCTGTCACTTTTATGGCGGCGGAGGCGACGGCGTCAAACATGGCGACCTCGACTCCTCCATGACCAACCCGGACAAAAACCTGGACGTCCACATGGGCGTCGATGGACTCAACTTCACATGCAGTGAATGCCACACCTCCGACGGCCATGATATCAAGGGGAGCCGCTACAACATCGTCGCCAAGGACACACACGGCATCGACATCCCCGGACGGGACGACTACAGCCGCGCTACCTGTGAATCCTGTCACGGCGCCACACCGCATGCAGCCACGGTGAACAATAAAACCAACGATCACACCGACAAAGTCGCCTGTGAAACCTGCCATATCCCCACATACGCCAGAGGAGGCGTCGCCTCCAAGTTGTGGTGGGACTGGTCGAGCGCAGGTAAAAAAGATGCCGACGGCAAACCCATCAAGCTCAAAAACCAGCAGGGTAAGGTCACCTACGTGACCAAAAAGGGCAGTTTCAAATGGGGCGAAAATCTGCAGCCTGAATATGCCTGGTTGTCAGGAAATATCCGCTACAAACAACTGGATGAGGTCATCGATCCGGATGAAGTGGTGCAGTTGAACACCTTCTCCGGCTCCTATGACGACCCCGACGCACGCATCTGGCCGTTCAAGGTGATGCGCGGCAAGCAACCCTATGACAAGGGCAACAATACCCTGGTGCTGCTGCATCTCTTTGGCAAGGACAAGGATGCCTACTGGAAATCCTACGACTGGAACCGGGCGATCAGCGCAGCCATGAAAGAGGGCGGCGCCGACTACAGCGGTGAGTACGGCTTCATCGAAACCGCCATGTACTGGCCCCTGGCGCACATGGTCGCCCCCAAGGATCAGTCGCTGGGATGCGCCGATTGCCACAGCAAAGATGGGCGTCTTGCCGCTGTGACGGATTTTTACCTGCCCGGACGGGATAAAAACTCTCTGCTTGACATCATCGGCTGGCTTGCAGTGGTTGGCACCCTGGGCGGTGTGGCCTTCCATGGCCTGATGCGCATACTCTTTGCAAGAAGAAGGAGGAACAAATAATGGAAAGGGTATTGATGTACAACCGTTTCGAACGCCTGTGGCACTGGTCTTCAGCGCTGTTGATTCTGCTGCTGCTTTTCACCGGTTTTGAGATCCATGGAACCTATACGCTGCTGGGGTTCGAAATGGCGGTCGATGTCCACATTATCAGCGCCTGGACGCTTATAGGACTATGGATTCTTGCAATCTTCTGGCACATGGTCACCGGAGAGTGGAAACAATACGTTCCATCGAGCGCCAACAAGCTGATCGCCATGATGAAATATTATGGCATCGATATTTTTATGGGCGGAGGACACCCGCACCACAAGACGCGCAAGGAGAAGCTCAACCCCATGCAACGCCTCGCCTACCTGGCGCTGCACGTGGTGATACTCCCTTTTTCTGTACTCAGTGGTTTGCTCTACTACTTCTATCCCTATTGGGGAAGCATCGGTCTCGGTGGCTTGAGCCTGGTTTCCATCGCATTGATCCATACGGCGCTGGCTTTTGCGATGCTGGCTTTTTTGATCATGCATCTCTACCTTGCCCTGACCACCAGTGAGGAGCCTCTGGGTTACATGAAAGCGATGATGCATGGGTATGAGAATGAGTAAGCGCCACGCAAAGCCGTCATTGCGAGCGAAGCGAAGCAATCTGGAACGCAATTAAACCGAAACTGTCTAGATTGCCGCTTCGTTCCACTCCTCGCAATGACAGTGAATTTTAATCATTGGTATGGATATGATTGGCATGCCAACAATAAAAATGGTTATAGGAGACAGACAATTATGAAGCCCTCCCGACAAACCTCGTTTTCCATCCTGATGATCATCGGGAATCTCCTCCCAATGCTGTTATTCAGCACTATGGCATTTGCCGCCAAGGTGACGCTCGATCCTGAAAGTTGGGGTTCTGCAGAGGGCAAGGCGTGTATCGATTGTCACAGCAAATCATCGGCAGGCCTGACCCACCAGTGGAAAAACAGCGCCCATGCGCAGGCGAATGTCAACTGCCTCGACTGCCACCAAGCCTATGAGGATGACGTCGATGCGATAGAGCATGAAGGCAGCGTCATCGCCACCATCGTCTCCCCCAAGGATTGTGGACGCTGTCATGAGACAGAACTCAAGCAGCAGCAGGGCTCTGTGCATACACAGGCGCTCTCCATCATCAAGAACCGCATGCCGGCGCTTTCCGAACATTTCGGCAGCCCGACAATCAACGACGCAGGTTGTGCAAAATGTCATGGTTCCAAAGTTCTGGTGCGCGGCGACGGCACGCTGGATCCCGCCACCTGGCCCAATTCAGGGATTGGACGCATCAACCCGGACGGATCAAAAGGCTCCTGCTCCTCCTGCCATGGACGTCATCAGTTTTCAAAGGCGCAGGCGCGTGAACCCTCTGCCTGCATCTACTGCCACTCAGGCCCGGATTCACCGGATAAAGAGATCTATGTAACCTCCAAACACGGCATGATGTACGAGGCGCACAAGGGTGAGATGAATATGGGCAGTGACCAGTGGGTTGCCGGCAAGGATTACTCCGCCGCCCCGACCTGCGTCACCTGTCACATGGGCGCAGCCGGAAAGATGAAGTCCAATCATGATGTCGGTATGCGGGATTCCTGGAATCTCAATGCCGCCGTCTCCGAGCAGCAATACCTGGTCATCTTTGAGGATGGCAGCAAGCGTGAACTCTCCACTTCAGAACCACTGCCACGAAAAGGTGAAAGCATCAGCAAACTCGATGGCGGCATGGGAAAGGTCAAGGCGGTAGCCTCACCCAAGCGCCGTCGCCAGGCAATGACATCAACCTGTCTCGAGTGCCACAGCAAGGGTTTTGCCAACAACGCCATGCAGCAGTTCGATAATGTCGTCGAACTCTTCAATAAAAAGTATGGCAAGCCGGCACAGGCGATCATGCAGGAACTCTATTCAGAAAAAGTGCTGACCCCCCTCCCTTTTGATGAACCTGTCGAGATCACCTACTGGAAACTGTGGCACAACAGCGGCACGCTCGCCCGCCATGGCGCAGCGATGACCAGCCCAAGCATGACATGGAAAGGCATGAATGAAGTCGGCAACGACTTTTACGGCAAATTCCTCGGCCAGGTTCGAAATGCAGCTGGCAAGGAGAGAGGCGATGCCCTGATCAAAAAATATGTCAATGATTCAGAGCATCATGACTGGCTGAATCACCCTGACAAGGCAAACCCGATACTCGGTTTTGGCAAAGGGAAAGATGAAGGGACAAGTGTAAATGAGAGTGAAGATGTAGTTGAAAATAGTGGTGAAGAGAGAGCCAATGAAGATCAATAATCTACTGCCAGCATTCATTACCCGTCATGTTCTCTTCGCTCTGATTATCGGGGGAGTGGCCGGCATCGGATTTATCCTCTTTCTGATAGAGTTCGACCATTACACCAGCAGCGAAGAGTTCTGCACCACCTGCCACTCCATGGAATTATCTGCCGAACCCTACCGCAATTCGGTGCATTACAAACCGACTTCCGGTGTACGCGCCAGCTGCGGCGACTGCCATGTCTCCGAAGGCGTCTTTGCTGCGACCTGGGATCACTTCATCGGCGGCAAGGATCTGATCAGGCAGCTTTTCGGCAAAAATTATGATGACCCGGTGGTCAATGCTCTGCACCATCCTGATTCAGCGTTTGCAGCCAGGGAGTGGTTTAAAAAGAGGGATTCGGCTACCTGCAAACGTTGTCATGTCAAGGAGGCGATCTTAGGAACGCGTCCTGATACGCAGCAGATCCATCTCGAGGATGCAAAGGGTAAGAGCTGTATTGAGTGCCACTACAATCTGGTACATCGTCACGTTCCGGACAAAAAAACCTTTAAACGGGATGCATGGAATAGAATGATCGAAGAGGAGTTCGACCTGGAGAAGGGAACGGCGAAAAAAATACTGGATGATGAAGAGTGATAAGATCTCTCCTGCGTCGAGATGACAAACTGTAAGCGGACGCCAAACAGAGGAAAATCTGCATGTTATTATCTTTAGGTTGTCAAACCATGCGCGAGGGCGTGATTGCCACGCTGATCTTTTTTATCGCCGGCGTGCTGCTGATTCTCGCCAGCGTGCATATTGTTCCGCAGATCTGGAACCTGCAGCACATCATCATGTTTATCGGCTTTATGCTGTTACTGCTGGCCCCCATCATCCTGGTATCGACATTTCTGCTCTCTGTGCTGCCGAATGCCAAGAAAAAAATGGATCAG
>Ga0209013_10001177_pt1 | contig 24182 bp, 21 predicted proteins | sample Cruoilmetagenom2_FD_187291 | JGI IMG/M metagenome (GOLD analysis project Ga0209013, IMG submission 187291) | Oil polluted marine microbial communities from Coal Oil Point, Santa Barbara, California, USA - Sample 2 (SPAdes) (version 2) | ecosystem: Environmental > Aquatic > Marine > Oil seeps ... | reverse complement strand
CATGAGGTAAAAAGGCTTAAAAAGACGGGCAAAAAATTGGGCTTTACCAAAGATACAGCGATACCTGTTCTTTACTATATGCTAACTTCTAAACCGGAAGCCTTTGGCAAAAAGGTTGATAAGAAATTTGGTGGACCGTCTTTCATCAAGCTCTATACAACCACCATGTTCAAGTTGGCTGGGTTTGGCAAGCTTGATGATCAAGCCAAGGGCATGCTGGGACCCCTAAACGCAAAAGATAAATGGACCTTTTTCAAATGGGCTCACGAAAAGAAATTTGGTATTAATACTATTACTAAAGAGATGACGAAAAAGGGCAAAATCACAATCTTTGCCCGGAGTGTGTTAGCGGATTACGGCAAGTCCGGCAACTACTGGGACAAGGGTACGTCAGTTGAGCTGGATAAGGCGACCGGAAAATTTAAGGCGTCTTTTAAGTCATTTCGTCATACGCCACCAAATACCAAGTTTGATGTTGTTGTAAACGGCGCCAAAATTGGGTCCTATAATGTTGCGCCAAAAGGCTTCTGGCTGAGCAGGGGCTTCCGTTACATGAATCCTATCTGGATTATTATCGGTGCCATCGTTGTGGGGGCCTATTTCTCCATGATCGGCGCTGCCGGCGGAATGTTGATGGCAGCCTTTCAGGTTATGGTTGTACATACTGCAGGACCTATCGGAATTAACGCCGCCAATGTCCTTCGTTCTTCTAATGTAGCCTTGACCCTGTTCTCACCACTTGGTTCGTTTTATAGATATGCGGTTGTTGAGAGACGTGTCGCGTGGCCGGTTGGTCTCTCATTCGGAGTTGGTATCTTGCTGGGTTCCATCTGGTTAGGGAAATATGCCACTCAATATCTACCTATGAAGAGCTATAAGGAATGGCTGGCTGTCCTTGTTGTGCTTATGGGTATCAGGACGCTTTATGAACTGAGCCCTAAGGTTATGGAAAAGAGGAAAAACATCAAGGCAATGGTGAAAAAATTTAATGATGAGGTCGCCAAAGCCAAGGCTGAAGGCCGTTCTGCTGCAATGGGCAAGATTGAGCCTGTCAAGTCCGGCCTAACAGATTACCGATTTAAGTTCTGGGGTGAAGAATTTACAATTAACCCCTTACTTTTTGGTATACTTGGTCTGGTAATTGGTATTGTTTCCAGGTCCTTCGGAATCGGTGGCGGGTTTTTATTGGTTCCCGCAATGACCACACTGGGCGCCCTGCCTATGTATGTAGCCGTGCCTATCTCCCTTATTGGGACATGCTTCAGCAGTATCGGTTCTTTTATCGGTTATATGATGAATGGCTATTGGCCTGATTTGTGGCTTGGCATTTCAATTATTATCGGCGGTTTTGTCGGTGGAATGCTGGGTAGCCGCCTGCAGAAACTTTTCAGCGAGATAGCGCTGAAGTGGATCTTGGCAATTACCCTGTTCTTCCTGTTCTTCCGTTTTTTCAAGATCGAAATCTGGATATGACATATGACCAGTGTCTGAACGAAAACTAGGGATTTTTTTAATAGATCAAGAAGGGCGAAAATTATAACCACCCCGGTACGATCTGCCAGACCTACTGGGCGGGCAGGAATACATTGAGTATTTCGAGGATTATAATTTGAGCCTGACCTGTCTGCGTGCAACGCACAGGCAGGCGCAGAGATTGGGAAAAATAACAGTTTTCGGTCGGGCACTAACTAAACCCTGGAAAAGATGAGGGTAAGGAGGGCAGCCTCCTTCCCCTCTCAATACAGGGCCAGGATTCATGAAAGATGGAAGCTTTTTTAGATATTCTGTGGTTTAAGATACTGGATATAGTTAATCATATTGAAAGCCTTCTTGATTTTTTGTTTGCCCCCCTCAATTTCTTTGGACCAGCCATTGCCATATCAACGATTGTCCTTATCACTGTCGTAATAACAAAAATACTAACTAAGATATTTAAAACCAAACGGTACAAAGAATGTAAGAAGGACTTTGTTCATTGGTATAATGTACGCCAAGAGGCATCAAGGTGTGAAGACCGTGAAAAAGGTAAACAACTTGCAAAAAACATAGATCAGGCCAAGTTGAATCAGATTTATTATAATTTCTTTTTTGAAGGGTTCATGCTTGGTATTGCAACTAAATATCTACCCATTTTGGTATTTTTGGCCTATGTCAACGAGGCCTATAAACCTGAAAACTTGCTGAGACTCTTTGGACGGGAATATTTGTTTAGGTTTGGAATCACGAATGGAGAACCGGTTGCAGTTGGCGCTTCTTGTTGGTTTATCGTGTCATTACTTTTGATTTATCTAGGCTGGTTTGTTGCAAAAAAGGTTTTTTCAAGATATATTGCTGAGAGAAGAAAAAGTATAAAGGACAGCGTTTTACCGGCATAACTTCAATTCCATAGGCGACAACGGGTGAAGCAACCACTGTTTTGCCAATAACATCAATATATTATTTCGCTATTCACTTTGCCACGCCAGGACTCAATTTTTTGGACTATCCTTAATGTACCGGGTTCCTTTGCTGGTGTATTGACATCCTCATCAATACAAAGCCCTAAAGTACTACAAATTTTCCTTAAAGCGAGGTTGATTAAACCGGCATGAAACTAGTACTGGCTTATACAGTAGCATTTGTAATTGCTTTACTTAGTGGAAAATTGATTGCCGGAGCTATTAGTGGGATGCTAATCACCCCCCTTGTAATTTCTTTTAAAGATAATACTATTATATCCAGGTACTTGGTTCCTTTTGTGCAGGGCATTGCCATGGGTTTTGTGGCCGTATGCACCGCAAAATGGGTGTTAATGGCATTCAGCCTTGAAATCGGCTGGACCATGTTTGCAATGTTGGCACTGGGGTTTGTAGTAATTTGTTGTGTTCTAGTCAAACGTATCGAAGAGAGGCATTTCCACATAGCTGCAGGTGCAGGTGAATTGCTGGCAATCCTTCTTGGCAGCAGCTATTTGTTGGGGAAATAGGACGGATTTAGATGTCGGTTTCTGAAATAATAGATAGTCAAATTGAAAGGCCGTCTGAAGAAGAAAACGTGGATTCCTGGCGGATTCTCCTAGTCAACCTGGCATACCTGATGAGTTCATATTTTATGGATGTCCGGTACTGGGAGGGGATCGAGAAAGAAAAAGATACCTTCAGCCATATTGTGGAAACACTCCATGAACTTGATCAAATGGCCGGACATGACGGGACTGTACTTATTCGATATCGTGGATTGCCTGGTGGCTCCGGCACCCAGGAAAAGGTCGATTACGTAATGGAATTTGGGAAAGTCGTGGTCGATTCCATCACAGTCCCCGGCATGGTCAAACGACTGGGAATCCAGATGACCCATCTTTCAGGAAGGGTAGTCAAGGCCTTTGAGACCTTTTCCAAATTCGGGATCAGCAACCTTTATTTAAAAATACCTGGAGAATCTGCCGAGGCAATTGAGCATATCCGGGTCTGCCTGAGTATTATCTCCCGCTATAATCAGGCTCTCAAAGTCGACGCTCCTATTGTCTTCAACTATAAGGGAGAAGAAATTTCCCTCTCCCCGATTCTTGACCAGAGGAATCAACCTGACCCTAACCTCACCGTGATGGCCGGACTAAACGCTTTATCAACAAAAGTAATGCAGGCCTTGGTCCGGAAGATGGACTTATTGATGCGACGTTCCGGTTCTATGAAATCAGGGGAGCAATACTCAAGCGTTTATAACGCAATATTTGGTATCGAGAAACTCAAGGAAAAACTGGTTAGGCCGCCAATAGAGATAAACAACCTCCAGTGGATGATGGTTGATGGTGATCAGGCCGTTGCCTTGAGGGGGAAGGCCGATCCCGGCCAATCTGCCGGCGGGCAGCAGGATGTTCCAAAAAGCAACCATGAGTACGGAATTAATAAGATAGAATCTATTGAGAAGAGACTCGACCTGTTTGTTGATTGCTTTATGGATTTGGAGTCCTCCGATGGTGAAACACAAAAAAAATTTGATATGGGCTCTTTTGAAAAACAAAATTCGACTGATGAGAAATTAAACCAGGTCATTGACTATTTGGTGGCAATCGAGCCCTCAGGCAATGTGGACGAGGCTCTGAAAAAGGGTTATGGAGGCAGCTTTGAGCAAATTGATTCCCATGAACTTGCAGAAAGACTCAGGCTTGCCACCAAGCTAGTGTCGACTATTGAAAAAACCCCGGGAAGTCAACAGGTCCTGCAGGGAGTGATGAATAATTTCAAGGTAAACCTTGGACAGGTTCCTGACAACGTCTACGATGACCTGCTTTTGGCAGGAGATGAGTTAAGGGTCCGTTCCGGGGAAAAAGAGATGAGCATAGATAAGGTCCCTGCGAGCATCTCTGAATTGATTGGCTTTTACAAGAAACGCGCCGACGCCAGAAAAAAGATGATGTCCATGGTCCATCATACTATTCATTTTGAGGTCCAGGACTATGAGGCAATTGCCAGGGATTTTGACATTTCCATTCAGGATTCAAAGGATATCATTTCATTGGTCAAGGGCTGTTTTGACAGCCGGGGTCATTTCCTTAGAGACGCCTTTGAAAAGAATATTCCTGAGTTTGCCCGGTATGAAGAAAAGATCTTCGAGTTCTTATGGAATTACCTCAAAGAGACTCATGGCCGGAATGATCGCGTGAGTCTATTGAATTCACTTCAATTTTTGATCGTCCGGATAGAACAGCCAAAAAAGGCATTTAAGGTACTCTTGACTGATTTTTGTTTTGATCCCTCCGATGTGAGATTTTCCGACCGGAATGCCATGATGCTCGCGAACCTTCTCGTTCGGAACTATAATAAAGAGTCTAACATTAATATTGAAATCACACCGGAAGAGGTGCTCCTTGTAAAAAATGGATTGAACCTGGACATTGCAGTTTCTGCATCGCAGATGATTGTATCCTATGAGAAAAGGTGGCTGGAAAAGATCAAAACTATCCACAAATGGCTTCTGGAGGCCCTTGATCTTAAGAGTTCTTATACACAACCCGTGTCCGCTCGATTCCTGCTTGCCCTGGAAAGGGAGATCGGCATACTTATTTCCCTTGTGGGAGGAGGCACGGCTCTTATTGTAATCAGAAACGCTCTTAAGGAATATGGAAATCCAGGTTCTAAGATATACATGTTAAGAGACAGCCCTCAACATATGACCGCCATTTTGCAGAACCTCAAGGTTTTGATCCGCGGGATGGAAAGGATAGGCGAAAAAGAGGATCTATTCATTCTTGATAAAGTCAAGGGAAGTGAAGATCGTTTCATGTCGCTTGGAAAAGGGCCGCGGCATGAGGCGGTTGTACGGCGGATTATAAAATGGGTTGATAAATCCATAAATAATTGCTCAGGTAGATAGCTTCCAATTTGTTGATCAGAGACATCTTATTTATAAAAATCTTTGTTCCTCTGTGATTTTGCCCCTTTGTTTCACCTGCATAGTTACCATTATTTGTAACTATTGGAGAGTCAGGACCAGATTTCGGGAACCAAAATGGTAAAAAACGTCAGAAAATTAAATAACCCCTTTTCTCCCGAAAATGTCTGTAGGACACTTCTCAAGCATGGCCTTATATCAGAGGATCAGAGGCAGGAAATCATCAGAAAGAAGGGTGGCCTTCAAAAAAGCCTCGAACAAGTGCGCGCCATGCGGCACTCTTCCACATCCTCCAAGGCCAATGTCCTGATCCCAATAACCATCATAGATGTCATTGCCGCACTGAACTTCGACAGGGCGGATAACCCTGAGAAGACATTGAATGAAGAGCTTGTCTATCAGACAATGGCAAAGGAATGGGGCGTTTCGTTTAAGAAGATCGATCCCCTGGATCTGGATCTAAACCTGGTCACCAGCACAATTCCCCACTCTTTTGCAATGAAACACCTGTCTCTTCCAATCGGTGTCAAGGACGGATGTCTCACCTTGGCAATGGCCGACCCTTCTGATATGGAGGCCATTGAGGATATTGCCCGGGTCAGCCGGATGAAGGTGGAAGTAGTAGTAAGTTCCAAGACCGAGATCATTAAACTCATTGATGAATTCTTTGGTTTCAAGCACTCCATTGTTGCAGCAGAGCACCAGTTTGCCGGCCCCACAGTTGATTTGGGCAACCTTGAACAGTATGTGCGTCTAAAGTCTGCCGAAGAACTTCCTTCCAATGACCAGCATATAGTAAATGCGGTAAATCATCTATTAAGCTACGCCTTTGAGCAAAGGGCAAGCGATGTTCACTTGGAACCCAAGAGGGATAAGAGTCTTGTGAGGATGCGAATTGACGGTGTCTTACATACAGTATATGACCTTCCCAAAAATGTTCACCGGGCAATAGTTAGTCGCATAAAGAACCTGTCTCGCCTGGATATGGCTGAAAAGAGGAGGCCACAGGATGGACGAATAAAGACCAGTAAGGGCGGAGTGGAAGCGGAGATACGGGTATCCACAATTCCGGTTGCCTTTGGGGAGAAGGTGGTCATGAGGGTTATGGACCCGGATATACTTTTCCAGGACCTTGACGGGCTTGGTTTTACGTCCGGAGACCTGATACGTTACCAGCAGTTTGTGAATATGCCCCATGGAATAGTGCTGGTCTGCGGCCCTACCGGCAGCGGGAAATCCACCACCCTTTATTCAACACTTAAATACCTGTCAACGCCCGAAATCAATATTACCACAGTTGAAGACCCCATCGAGATGGTAAACCAGGATTTCAACCAGATCGCGGTCCAGCCTGTTTTAGGCATTACCTTCTCATCAATTTTGAGGAATATTTTGAGGCAGGACCCGGACATTATAATGATCGGTGAAATGAGGGACCTTGAGACGACAGAAAATGCAGTTCAAGCCGCATTGACGGGCCACCTGGTCCTGTCGACCCTCCATACTAATGATGCCCCTTCAGCCATTACAAGGCTCCTGGACCTAGGCATAGACTCATATCTGATAGAGGCAACACTGATAGGTGTGCTGGCCCAGCGCCTGGTCCGGAAAATATGCCCTTATTGCAAGGAATCATTTGCGATGGATGGTTCTGAATTAACCAACCTGGGGATAAATCTACATAAGAAGGGTAAAATAAAACTTTATCGTGGGAAAGGCTGTATTAAATGCCGGAGGACCGGATATCTAGGGAGAATTGCGATTTTTGAGGTGCTCCCTTTCACGGATTCCATCAAAAAGGAAGTTGGAAAAGAAGTTGCCCAGAAAGACCTTGGCTCCCAGGCGAGGAGAGAGGGAATGGTAACCCTGCGAGAAAATGCCATTAAAAAGCTCCTTGATGGAAAGACAACATACCAGGAGGTCCTTAGGGTTACGTGGGAGCAGATCTGACCAGCTATGCTTGTTCATCTAAATATCTCTAATTTTGCCATTATCAAACATCTCGAGATTACCTTTGAGCCCGGGCTTAACGTCCTGTCAGGAGAGACGGGGGCAGGCAAATCTATAATAATAAATGCTATGAATTTGATCCTCGGGGGCAGGGCTTCTGCGGATTTAATCCGGACAGGGTGCAAGGAGGCCAGGGTAGAAGCCCTTTTTACCTTTCCTGAAAACCGGTTTTTAAAAGAAATGTTGTCTGAAATCGGGTCTTCCTTTAATGAAGAACTTTTGATCAAAAGGACAATTTTCCGTGAAGGCCGAAACAGGGTCTTTATCAATGGTTCCATTGCGACCTTGCAAATGCTGTCCCACCTTGGCGAAGCATTGATCAGCATCTCAGGACAGCATGAACACCAATATCTTCTGATACCAGATAACCATCTTTATTTATTAGATGATTTCGGCGGGATTTCAAATGAGCGGACCAGAATGATCGAGGTATTCGCAAAATACAAATCTTTAAAGGAAGAAATTGATAATTTGCAAGGGGACATTGGTGAGACAGAGGAAAAACAGGAACTTAGTCGTTTTCAGATCCAGGAGATCGAAAGGGCTGCGCTAAGCCATGGCGAAGACGAGGCGGTTGCTGAAGAGAAAAAGCGCCTTCAGCATGCAGAAGAACTATTAGGGATTGTCACGGAGGGGTACCAGTCACTATATGAAAAAAACGATTCCGTGCTTTCTTCAATATCTCAATATACCAGGAGGATGGATAAAGGGGCTGAGATAGATTCCCGCCTCTGTCCGATAAGGGATGAGCTTTCTGAAATTGAGGTGAAGCTGGAAGATGTTTCCCTTGCGTTAAGGGATTTTCAAAGAACAATAGACATGGACTACAACAAACTGGAAGAAGTGCTGGAAAGACTCGAACTAATAAACAGTCTCAAACGAAAATATGGCCCGAGATTGAATGATATATTACGGTACAGGGACAAACTGGAATCAATGATTTATGACCTGGGCGAAAAAAAAGAAAAGCTGAATCAATTAGTAAAAGAGAGACAGGGGTTAGAAGAGGAGGTAATAGACAGGGCGAGAAAGCTTTCAGCAAAAAGAAAGAAGGCTGCCGGAATATTTGAAAAGGCGGTGGAAGACGAATTGCATTATCTGCACATGGAGGATACAAGGTTTCAGGTCAAGTTTGACGAAAGAGGTAATGTTTCCGGAAAATTGAAGCCTTCCGGTATTGAGGAGATATGGGCAGATGGATTTGACCGTGTAGAATTTATGATTTCTCCCAATATTGGTGAAGAGTTAAGGCCGCTTTCCAAAACAGCTTCAGGCGGAGAGCTATCCAGAATTATGCTGGCAACAAAAACGATCCTTGCAAAAAATGCCTCTATAGAGACAATAATATTTGACGAGGTTGACGCAGGTATAAGCGGCGCTACTGCAGAGGTAGTCGGGAAAAAGCTCCTATCTTTAGCTGAATACCACCAAATGTTGTGTATCACTCACCTGCCCCAGATCGCCAGCCAGGGGCAAGCACATTTTCTCGTAAAAAAGGAGGTCGCCCACGGCCGAACGCAGACCCTTATTTTTAAATTGGAGCCTGAAACAAGAGTCCGGGAAATTGCGCGTCTCCTTGGTGGACGGAAGATTACACCACGTACAATCGCCAATGCAAGGGAGATGCTCGGAGACGTTGGGTGAAATATTACTAATCAATCTCCGATAAACCGGATGACCTGACCAGGCAAGAACGGCTCTTTAGCCTCTGGTACGGCAAGGGAATTCTTTTCCCCGACTGATGTTACCCTGATCTCGCCCATTTTTTTCCCCAATAGAAAAAGGATTCTCCCATTTTTTGCGGCAATGGATTCTCCAAGATCAAAAACCTCAAACCTATGGCCTGGTTTGAGCCCAACATCTTTTCCGGCATTAATATCTACTGATGTATTTCTTGTGGCCAGGATTTTTCCATTCCATGGAGCCTTTAAAAGTTTTGATGCAACACTTGATGCCAGATGCCCTAGGATAGGAGTTAGAGATTTTCTCAACATCTGATCGGAGATTTCTTTTTTATCTGTTAAGACCTCCTCTTCATATGTTGTAATCTTCTCTTCATCTGCTAAGGCTTCCTCTGATTCCAGTTTGCTCAAAAGCAGGGTCTTGCTGCTGATATCCATGACATTTATGACGACGCACACCTCATAAACCGTGTGGGACTTACGGAAAGGCCAGATACCCGTCTTTTTGTTGGTCTTCTCGATTGGATTCAGGATGCCGGTAATGATGGCATTTATGCCTAAGTCTTCGGCTTTTTTTACGAGATCATCGTCGGCAAACACAACTCCAAATTGGTTTAATTTGTTAGTGGGAGGCCAGGATAGACCTTTTGGGGATTCATATAGCAGAAGATGGGGCGATTTTTTAAGAAACTCAACAAAAATTTCTGTTATTTGTGAAGCCGTTATCGATCCGGCCCCTGCCTGGTTGATGATAGGGAGGACCATGACCCGTTTTTTTAGATTGTCCTTCGCAGGTGTTATCTTCTTAACAATATTTTTTGTAGCGCTGCAGCTGACGAATGAAAAAAACAGGAAAAAAATGATTAAAAAACACGGTCCAGTGAAATAGTATCTGCGCATAATATTCCTCCATCTTAAAACACAATATCAAAAGATTTAAACTCGCCTTGCCATTCTTCGCGGCAATCATGAAGCCAATGCACTTTTGCAGCAGAGGGTCCGTGGCGACACCAGGAAATGAGCTTTTCTACATGGGTTTCAGACCCTTCTACCAGCACCTCAACAGCGCCATCAGGGCGATTTTTGACCCAACCGAAAACGCCTAAACGATCGGCCTCCCTGCGTGTGGAATCTCTAAACCATACACCTTGAACTCGTCCTTCAATGACTATGCGCATTCTGATGTTATTCATGGCTTTCTCCCTCCAATAGCTTCAGGAAATCATTTTCTTTTATGACCGGAATTCCCATTGCCCTGGCTTTATTAAGCTTTGAACCGGGTGATTCACCTACTATAAGATAATCGATACTCCTGCCTACGGATGAGGCAAGCCTTCCCCCCAATTTTAGGATTAGCTCCTTGGCTTCTAACCGTTTCATGGAGCGGAGAGATCCGGTAATTACGAAGGTCTTTGCCGCAACATGGGATGGGATAGGGGGCAAGATATCTTCAAATTGTATCCCAGACTCAAGCAGGCGTTTGATATTTTGTCTGTTGGATCCGTCTTCAAAATAGGAAAAGACGCTGTCTGCAATTTCATTTCCAATGCCTTTAATAGAAATAAGCTCCTCCCTGGTGGCTTTTTGAAAGCGATCAAGGCCTTTAAAGCGGCTTGCAAAGAGTTCAGAAGAATATTCCCCTACGTGTCTGATCCCAAGGGAAAAGATGAACTTGGCGAGGGTGGTCATTTTGCTGTTTTCTATGGCCCTAACAAGGTTGTTTGCAGATTTTTTATCTATCTTGTCAAGGGTTATGAAATCGCTAACACTCAGATCATAAAGATCTGCTTCTTCGTTAACGATGCCTTTTTCTATCAATTGAGCAATGATTTTATCACCAAGGCCGTCAATGTTCATCCCTCCTTTTGAAGCAAAATGCTTAAGGGATTCTTTTACCTGTGCCGGACAATCGGGGTTTGTACATCTCAGCACTACATCTTCCCCCTTTTTTGTGACCACAGCGCCACAAACCGGACAGTGATCTGGCATGACAAATACTTTTTCTTGCCCGGTTCTCTTTGTTGTAATGGGTTTTACAACCTCAGGTATTACATCTCCGGCCCTCTGTACAATGACCGTGTCGAGTTCACGGATATCTTTTTTTTCAATTTCTTCCTGGTTATGAAGGGTTGCTCTTGTTACCAGGACGCCCCCTATCTCAATGGGTTCAAGGTTAGCAACAGGGGTCAGGGCGCCAGTGCGGCCCACCTGGACTTCGATCCTGGTAATCCGGGTAGTTTTTTGGGTGGGCCGGAATTTATACGCAAGGGCCCATCGCGGACTCCTGGATTTCTGGCCGAGTCTGGCCTGAATACCTAGTTGATTGACCTTGATCACGGCCCCGTCGATTTCATACGGGAATTGATCCCTCATTTTTTCGAGATAATGACAGGAGTCTATTACTTCGTTTATGTCTTGACAGATCCTAATATAAGGCCTGTTGACCCTGAGGCCCCACTGTTGAAGGGCAGTCATCAGTTCATGATACGTCTCGAATTCGGCGCCGATTAATTCGCCTATGCCATAGCAAAACATATTCAAGGGCCTTTTTGCTGTAACTCTCGGATTGAGTTGTCTTAAGGAGCCTGCCGCTGCGTTTCTGGGATTGGCAAAGGCTGAGAGACCTCGCTTAACTCTGTCATGATTTAATTCTTTAAAGGCCTCTGTCTCCATGTAAATTTCTCCCCTTACTTCAAGGAGGTCCGCCATGGTATTTTCTTCTTTGGTTTCTGCAAGAGACAGGGGAATCGTCAAAATTGTCTTTGCATTGAGTGTGACATTTTCACCTACGTAACCATCCCCCCTTGTGGATGCTGTTGTGAGAATGCCTTTTTCATAAATCAACTCAATTGCAAGGCCGTCAATCTTAGGTTCAACTGTATAATCAATGGGAGGATTGTCTTTAAGAAGCTTCTTGATTCTCAAGTCGTAATCTATAATTTCCTGGTCATAAAAACAGTTTTCCAGGCTGAGCATAGGGAGACGATGAAGGACTTCAGAGAAGGTCTTCTGGGGTTTCGCTCCAATGCGCTGCGTTGGGGAATCGGGTGTAATTAGTTCAGGGTGCTGTTTCTCCATAGACAATAGACGGTTGAAAAGACTGTCATATTCCGCGTCTGATGTCTCAGGATCATCCAGGGCATAATACCTGTAGTTATGGTAACGTATCTTCTTTCTTAGTGCTTCGATTTGTTCATTAATATTTTCCATTTTCTTAAAGTGCTTCCGTTGATACATTTTCTGCAGTGTCATTTTGTGCAAGGCCCCCTGCAAGGTCTAACAAAATTTTCCCCGCTGAATGGGAGTTCCTTTTTAGTAAAGGGTTTGAAAAGCCCGGTCTCCATTTTAGATCAAAAAGTTCATCTGAGACTACAAGCAATCCAGCCATTGCGGTCGAACGGTAAAGGGACACTGTCATAAGGGCCGATATCTCCATTTCCACAGCCAAGACACCTTGATCCTGATATGCCTTAACCTTTTCCGATGTTTCGCGATATAGGGCATCGGTCGTCCATACTGATCCCGTGGAAAAGGGCAGATTCCGTTGCCTGAGGGACTCTTCCAGCATACTGTTTAGTCTTGCATCTGATTGAGGTGATTGGTCTGAGATAGAGTAATGACCTGAGGTGCCTTCCTCAGGGATAGCGGTGCTTGGAATTATAATATGCCCGGTCCTCAAATTGCGTTGCAGGGAACCACACCATCCCAACACCCAGATCCTTTTTGCGCCCAAAACGATTAATTTCTCCATAGCGATAACTGCATGTGGCGCCCCAAGGAAAGGGCCGGAGAGTGTGAGTAGCGGTCTGTTCCCGTCTCTTTTTTGATACAAATGGTAAAAATTTATGTCATTGAAGGACACTTGCTCTGCCTCTGCCTCTTGCACCAGGTATTTGAGATCAGAGGGGATCATCACCATCAGGGCATCAGGACCTACACTGGGTTCATTCTTTCCCCTGACAGGTCGAATTATTCCTGAATACTTTTTAGTAATTTTTAATGACATTTTGATTCATTATCAAGCGTTATCAATAATCAATATAGAACTCGAAATTATGGTTTTTGATAGTGCCAATAGCCTATCTAGTGTCTGAACGAAAACAAGGATTTTTTTCAAGGTCAAGGAAGATCAAAATTTTAACCGCAGGAATACATAGGGTATTCTGAGGATTAAAAATTATCTGACCTGTATGCGTGCAGATACGCACAGGCAGACGCAGAGATTGACGGAAAAGACAGTTTTCGTTCGGGTACTTAGATGCCTGATCAGTTACGTTGATTGTAACAGTTGAAAAACCTTGAATCTCTGAACAGTGAATGATTATAATATTAGATATTACGGATCAACTTGGCAACCTCAAAATAAAATAGATAGTAATACTTTAGCTGTTTGAAAATATTTAACGCGGCAGGTAGGCACAGAGATTGACGAAAAAGACAGTTTTTGTTCGGGCACTAGTTATTGAGATGTTGAATCAAGGCATGATAAAGTTTATAAAAATAAAGGTAACTGATACGTGCAGGCTTTTTTAACTATCTATTTTTTATTGACAGATAAATAAAAAAAAGTTTAAATTATAAGTTTAACGATTTATTGGATAGTCATTGCCATGTTTGAAAGCCTAACTGAAAAATTACAAAGTGTTTCTAAGAAATTAACCGGTCGCGGAAGGTTAAGTGAGGCGAACATCCAAGGTGCCCTAAAACAGGTACGCCTGGCGCTTCTTGAGGCGGATGTCAACTACAAAGTAGTAAAGAAACTTGTAGAGAATATCCGTATTAGGGCTCTGGGAAAAGATGTCCTTGAGAGCCTGACACCTGGCCAGCAGGTGATAAAAATTGTCGATGAAGAGCTAACTCTCTTAATGGGTGATACTAACCAGGCGCTAAAATTGGCGGGAAGGACGCCACACTCGTTAATGCTGATAGGGCTTCAGGGTTCTGGAAAAACTACAACTGCTGCCAAACTGGCGAAGTACCTCAGCAAACAGGGAAGGCATCCTTATCTTGTCCCGGCTGATACCTATAGACCGGCGGCAGTAGACCAGTTAAAGATATTGGGGGCACAAATAGACATACCGGTTTTTCCTACGGACCTAACACGCAATCCCGAGGGAATTTGTCTGGATGCATTATCAGCTGCCGGGAGAGAGGGCGCAGACGTCTTGATTATTGATACAGCGGGCCGCCTTCACGTTGATGAGGACCTAATGGCGGAATTGATGCGCATTAAGGAAAAAGTCAACCCTGACGAGATCCTCCTTGTGGCAGATGCCATGACCGGACAGGATGCGGTAAATGTGGCAAAGCACTTTGATGAGGCGATTGGTATTACCGGTATAATTCTTTCAAAGATGGAGGGTGATGCCAGGGGTGGCGCGGCATTATCTATTAAGGCCGTTACCGACAAGCCAATCAAGTTTATTGGTGTTGGAGAAAAAACAGATGAGTTGGAGCCGTTTTATCCAGACAGAATGGCCTCTCAAATTCTTGGAATGGGAGATGTTTTGTCTTTCATTGAAAAAGCCCAGGTTCAATTTGATGAAAAAGAGGCCATAAAACTTGAAAAAAAACTTAAGAAAAAAGAATTTGATCTTGAAGATTTTCAGGCACAGCTAAAACGAATTAAAAAAATAGGTTCTATTGAAGAAATATTGGGTATGCTACCGGGAATGGGGCAACTTAAAAAGCTGAAGCAGCTTAAGCCGAATGAAAAGGAGTTGGTCAAGGTTGAGGCCATTATAAACTCCATGACAAAGGAGGAGAAAAGGAGCTATAAGCTCCTGAAAGGGAGTAGAAAACAAAGGGTTGCAAAGGGTAGCGGGACCACGGTTCAAGATGTAAATCGATTGCTGAAAAATTTTACCCAGACAAAAAAAATGATAGAACGTTTTTCTGGAAAAGGTGCTTCAAGTATGGCGTCCTTTTTTGGATAGCAAGTTTGATAACTTCGTCAAAGGTCATTTAAAGAATCCGGATGGATGGTGAATTTTTAATTCTATTAGCAGGGCGCTAATTTAATAAACTATTATTTTTTTTAAAAAAATTTACTTAGGGGGTACAAAAGGCAAATGGCAGTTAGGATTAGGTTAACAAGAATGGGAGCAAAAAAGAAACCATTTTATCGTCTGGTCGCAGCTGACTCCAGGGCCTCGCGCGATGGAAAGTTCCTTGAGATATTAGGATATTATGATCCTATGAAAAACCCGGCGGTAATAAAGGTTCATGAGGATAAGGTCAATTACTGGGTGGGGAAAGGGGCGCTTGTCTCGGAATCGGTCAGAGCACTTTTGAGAAAACAGAGATTGCTGAAATCTCATTCAACAGCAAATTGAGGTGACGTAGTGGTTTGAGGGACTCGTCAAAAATAAAATGTTCAATTTAGCACCCCAGCTTCAGGTTATTTTTATCAGGTCCTCATTCAAAAGGCGGTCTAAATAGTATGACTATTCCGTTGGCCTTTAGTTCTGAGACTGAACAAATCTAACCTGAATATGAGTGCGTTCTTGAGCATCTTATTTTTGACAAGTCCCGAGTCAGATATGGAGGTGAGTCGAGATGAAGGATTTAGTTGCTTACATTGCTAAAGCGCTGGTGGATAAGCCGGAAGAAGTCGTCGTCACAGAAGTGGAAGGAGAGCAGACCTCTGTTCTTGAGTTGAAAGTCGCAAAAGAGGATCTGGGAAAAGTAATAGGCAAGCAAGGGCGTACGGCGAGGGCCATGAGAACCATTCTAGGCGCGGCTTCCACCAAGATAAAAAAGCGATCCGTTTTGGAGATTATTGAATAGTTTTGGAGCCGGCTTCATCCGGAGATTTTCTTGTTATAGGGAAGGTCATTCGGCCGCATGGGTTAGAAGGACTCTTGCGAGTCTGGTTGTATGCCAAATCTGAGTCCTCTTTACTGGACATGAAGACCGTCTTGCTCAGATCTGCTTCAGGTAATGTATGCGAATTACCGCTAATTGGAGTAAAAAGTCACAAGAATGTTTTTTTAATGGAGTTGGGATTAATAAACTCCAAAAATGAGGCGGAAAAATACAGAGGCGCTGAGGTTATTGTTAAAAACGAAGACCTTACTTGCGAAGAGGATGAATTTTTTTGGCAAGAACTGTTGGGTGTAAAGGTTTACCTGGATACCGGCGAATATTTAGGGACTGTATTTCAAATAATATATGCAGGGAGCAACGATATCTATATGATAAAGGATGGAAGCAGGGAAATCTATATCCCCGCCACATACGATGTCGTAAAAGAAGTTGACCTTAAAAATAAAAAGATGATTATTTCGCCAATGGAAGGATTGCTGGACATAAATGAGGTTTGATGTCCTCACTATATTTCCCAATGTTTTTGCTCCTTGCCTGAATGAAGGTGTATTTGGACGGGCAGTCAAGCGAGGATTGTTGGATGTCAGACTAGTTAATTTACGTGATTTTGCAAAGGGAGCCCACAAGTCTACAGATGATCGGCCTTATGGTGGAGGGGAAGGGATGGTCATGAAACCAGATCCTATATACCGGGCCCTGAAATCCATTGACAGGACAACTGGAAGCAGCCTTGTGATTCTTTTGAGTCCCCAGGGCAAGAGGTTTGACCAGCCTCTTGCATGGGAGCTGGCAGATATGGATCAGCTTATTTTGGTCTGTGGCCGCTATGAAGGGGTGGACGAGAGGATAAGGTTGACATGTATTGACAGGGAACTGTCTATTGGTGATTATATCTTGAGCGGCGGGGAACTTGGAGCAATGGTTGTTATGGAAGCGGTAGGCCGTTTGATTCCAGGTGTCTTGGGGAGCGACAGGTCCAACCTTGAGGACTCTTTTGAAGACGGATTACTGGAATACCCTCAATATACCCGTCCGGAAGTCTTTGTGGGAAACAGGGTTCCTTCGGTTCTCCTGTCAGGAGATCACGAAAAAATCCGCCTGTGGAGAAGGTCTGAATCCTTGAAGAGGACTCTCGAAGAAAGGCCGGATCTCCTCCAAAGGGCCAGGTTGACCCATGAGGATGAGGAAATTCTCGAAAAGTTAAAAAATAGGTAGTGTCTAAACGAAAACTAGAATTTTTTAGCGAGATCAAGACGAGCAAAAATTTTAACCGCAGGAATATATTGAAATATTTCGAGGATTAGAATTTGAGCCCGACGCAGATATCGACCAAAAGGACAGTTTTCGTTCGGGCACTAGGTAACACTGTAGGCGCTTAGATTTCATGAGTCTTTATATAGGGCTTGTTCATTATCCTGTCTATAATAGAAAATATCAGAGAATTGCCTCAGCCATAACTACTTTAGACCTTCATGACATAGCCCGACTGGCCAGGACCTATGATGTCAAGAAGTTCTATGTTATAACCCCCCTTGATGATCAGCAGGCCTTGGCGGAACGTGTTTGTCGGCATTGGACCAAGGGATATGGGGCTAACTATAATCTACACAGAAAAGAGGCTATCGAACTTGTAGATGTTGTCCCAACTCTGGAGAAGGCCGTCAATTGCATAGAAAAAATTGAAGGAGAAACGCCGTTATTAGTTGCAACAGATGTTTGCAAGCAAAAATACAGGTCCATGTCTTATAAACAGGCAAGAGGCATAATTCAAGACGGCAAGTGCGTAATTTTGATATTTGGAACAGCATGGGGCCTTGATAAGGCTGTTATAAACCAGGCAGATTATGTCTTAGAACCAATTTGTGGAAGAACGGACTACAATCATCTTTCAGTAAGAACTGCGGCAGCCATTATTTTAGACCGATTGGCAGGCAGATGCTAATATTTGAGAAAGAGGTCCCCATGCTCCAAAATACATTAATGTTATTTTTACGCGAACCCTAAGCTGAATATGATGTGTGAGAAATATTGGAGGAAAATATGAATATTATTGAAACACTTGAAAAGGAGCAAATGCGCATGGATATCCCCGGTTTTAAACCGGGGGACACGGTTAAAGTGCATGCGAGAATCAGGGAAGGCGAGAAGGAGCGAATTCAGATATTTCAGGGAGTTGTTATCCGGAAGAGGAATGGAAACACAGGGGCGACTTTTACTGTTAGGAAGGTCTCTTATGGCATTGGTGTGGAAAGGATTTTTCCTCTTCATTCACCATTAGTAGACAAAATCGAAATTGTCACAAGAGGCAGGGTAAGGCGCGCTCGACTCTACTACCTGCGTAACTTGAGGGGGAAGGCCGCCCGCATCAAAGAAAAAAGGTATTAACAAAACAATATATTGCAAAAGTTTATTGTACAGGCCGCGTAGCTATTCAGGTAGGCACAAAGAGGCATGGGCACAGGGACATAATGACGTGAATGCAGAAGAATTTAAGGGCACTGTGAACAAAAACGGCTATCTTGTGCATCGCAGGTTGCAGACAGAAAAATGCAAGGAATATCGACCTGTTTTAATGAAGAAAATAAATAGGACAGTATGATCAGTATTGTTAAAAAACAAGCAAGCCCTTTCAGTATGAGCAAAACACCTTCGCAGTAAATAAGCCTGTACCTTTGTCACGGTAAACCTTAGCAGTTAGTGCCCGAACGAAAACTGTCTTTTTCGCCGATATCAGTGTTGGGCTCAAATTTTAATCCTCGAAATATTTCAATATATTCCTGCCGTTAAAATTTTTGCCCGCCTTGATCTCGACGAAAAATCGCAGTTTTCGTTGAGACACTAGGAGGTTTTCCGAGAATGGCTTTGTCGCGAGACCGAGCGCGAATTTCGAGGACAAGGCGGCAAGCCCAAAACGACCGTAGACGTAGCAGTAGCCTACATTGAGGTCGTTTTGGGTTTGTCAACGCAGATCCTCGATATTTACAGCCGGTCGCAGCATAAGCCTATTCTCGGACAGCCTCCTAGTTACCAGTCCGCACAAAAAACCGCCTCTTTTTTCTAACCCGCATTTTTAAATGCAATATGGCAGATAAACGGATTTACGGCACTGCATACAGTGGGAGGCCGGTGAGAAATGGGAGCTAAAGGCGATGGTCTCTTAACATGTGATCCTTTTCTGTATGAAAATCTGGCCCGAATATCCGGGCATAGTTTAATTGGCGGGGTTGATGAGGCAGGCCGGGGTCCTTTGGCAGGCCCGGTAGTAGCCGCCGCCGTGATTTTACCCAAAGTCGTTGATCTGCCCGGAGTCAGGGATTCAAAAAAAATGACTGCAAAGGCCAGGGAAGAGGCCTTTTCGCTTATCCATAAACAGGCCCTGTCAACAGGCATAGGGGTTATCTCTCACAAGTATATTGATGAATTCAATATTTTGAAAGCCTCTTTAGAGGCCATGAGACAGGCGGTTTTGGTTCTGGAACCCTGCCCTGAATTTCTTCTTGTTGATGGTATTAACACAGTTCCTTTGCTTATTCCTCAGAAATGCCTGAAAAAGGGTGATCAGATAAGCAAAAGCGTTTCTGCAGCCTCTGTGTTGGCCAAGGTGTATCGTGACAGAATAATGTGTTCCTATCACGAGATATATCCGGTCTATGGCTTTGATAGACATAAAGGCTATGGAACTCAGCGACATCTTGCTGCAATAAAGAAATATGGACCATGCCCGCTTCACCGAGTTACCTTTAAAGGGGTTTTAAGTTTTGACAAGGGAAAGAATTGAACTGGGGAAATATGGTGAAGGACTGGCGCTCAAGAAAGTTAAACGGCTTGGGTACAAAAAGATTATCCGCAACTACAGATGCCCTTTGGGAGAGGTGGATTTAATTGCAAAGGACGGTGATTCGTTGGTTTTTATTGAAATCAAGACAAGAAAGGGCAGGTCCATTGCTTATGCAAAGGAGGCCGTAAATGCCAGAAAGAGGCGGCAAATTTCTAAGGTTGCATTACATTATTTAAAGTCTAACAACTGCTGTGAGGCTAAGGCAAGGTTTGACGTAGTAGCAGTCAGCTTAGAGGGTGGGGAGTCGCGGGTTGAAGTGATTAAAAATGCCTTTGACCTGGCATATTAATTTATTGTGTAGCTACATCCTGTAAGACCTTTGCAAAACATGCTATTTCGACATCTCCCTGACTTTGCGTGCGAGATTAAGCTGTTACGATTGAGGCCTGTTGGTCAAGAAATACCCAAATCCTTATCCCAATGGTGGCGCAAAACCCCTATTTATTGAGCTGATACATTAGAACCTTAATTGGCTAAGGGCAATAAGAAATACCCTCTCCAAATTATTGCCCCTTATACCCGGAAATAGAGCTATCATTATGTGCAGCTAAAAAATAATCGGGTGAATATGAAAGACAAAGTAAGCTATGGAACTGAAAACCAGGGGGTCCTATATGTGGTTTCTACGCCCATTGGAAACCTGGAAGATATCTCAATGCGGGCCATCAGAATTCTTAAAAGCGTGGATATGATAGCTGCTGAGAACATGGCCCATTCAAGAGGGCTTTGTGAACACTATGGTATTAAAACTAGATTGACCAGCTACAATCAGCATAACCAAAAGATCAAGGCCACGGGGCTAATAAAGAGACTGCGATCCGGTCATAACATAGCCATTGTTACTGACGCCGGTACGCCGGGTATTTCCGATCCCGGTGTTTACCTGGTCAGCCAGGCAGCAAACCTGGACATAAAAACAATCCCAATTCCAGGTGCATCTGCTGTAACATCTGCGCTTTCAGTCTCAGGCATGCCGACGGAACAGTTTGTTTTTTTGGGGTTTTTGCCCAACAAACCTGGAAAAAGAAAGAGGGTCCTTACGCAATTAATTTCTGAATATCGAGTCATGGTTTTTTTTGAGGCGCCTCACCGAATAAAGGCCATGCTTACCGATTTAAGGGAAATACTTGGAGATCGGCAGATGGTAATGCTCCGGGAGATGACGAAGGTTTTTGAGGAGGTAAAAAGAGGTCCTGTCAGTGCTGTTTTAAAACACCTGACACAGGATAGGCTTAGAGGCGAGTTTACGCTGGTGGTGAAGGGATATGATGGGCAAAAACAGGCCCAGACCTTGAGCGAAGAGATTCAAGGTAGGATGAAGGAACTCCTTATAGAGAAAAAAATGGGTGTCAAGGATATTGCTCATTTAATTTCGGGTGAAGAAGGGTTAACCTACAGGCAGATCTATAGAGAATGCCTTGCAAGGAAGAGAGAGTTTGAGGGTCTGAAGCAGATGGAATTGGTCAAGTCGATTGAAATCACTAATGATTTGGGTTTGCATGCAAGGGCCGCCGCAAAGATAGTCGAAATAGCCAATAAATATAAATCCGGATTGTTCCTAAAAAAGAGTGATCAGGAAGTGGACGGCGGAAGTATCCTTTCAATCTTGACACTTTCATGTCCTAAGGGTACAGAGATTGAGGTAAGGATTGTAGGAGAGGATTCAGAGAGTTTTATGGAGGAACTGAGCGAACTGTTTGAGAATAAGTTTGGGGAGAGTAGATGACAGAGCATAATGATGGGGGCCAAAAAAGATTGCGAGGCATAGCTGTTTCCCCTGGCATTATTATCGGAAAGGCGCACCTGGTTGACAGATCGAAGGTTAATATCCCCTATCGATACCTTATTCGTGATGAACAGTTAGACGGGGAAATAGAGAGATTTAGGGATGCCCTTCGAACTACGGAAGACCAGCTCATTACCTTGAAAAATCGGATGCCGGACCAGGTAAAAGAGCATGGTTTTATTTTGGATACTTGTTTAATGATCGTCAATGACAGTATGCTGACTGATTCTACAATAGAAACGATTTCAAATGACAAGATCAATGCAGAGTGGGCGCTTAAAAAATCCCTGGAAAAGATAAGACATAATTTTAGCAAGATCGATGACAATTACATAAGCAGCCGGATTAGTGATGTAGAAAATGTTGCAGAAAAGATCCTTAGGAATCTCTCCGGAGAGCCTCTGGAAAGTCTATCCGGGATTAATGAGAGGGTAATTATTGTGGCCCATGAATTATCCCCGGCAGATGCATCTGAATTAAATGTCGATAAAATCATGGGTTTCATAACAGATGTGGGAGGTCGGACTTCTCACACGGCCATTATGGCACAGGCCTTTGAAATTCCGGCGGTTATGGGCCTGGAATCGGCCACTTATCTGGTGGAAGATGGAGACCTGTTGATCGTCGATGGGAATTCCGGCGAGGTAATTGCCAACCCTGACGAAAGCCTAGTTATCCAATATCAGGAAAAACAGCTTCAGTATGAAGAATATCAATCGAGCATTGCGACAATAGGTCAATTACCGGCTGTAACCCTTGACGGCTATAGGATAGCAGTTAAAGCCAATGTGGAAATTATCGAAGAAGTAAAATCTGTAAGGGAATATGGTGCAGAGGGCATCGGTCTATTCAGGACGGAATTTCTCTATCTTAGAAGCAAAGGCCTTCCGGGCGAAGAAGAGTTGTTTGAGGATTACAAAAAGGTGGTAGAGTTTATTGCGCCGGATCCTGTTACCATAAGGACCCTGGACCTGGGGGGTGACAAATTTTCATCAGAGACGGAAATCAGCAAGGAGGTGAACCCCGCACTGGGCCTGCGAGCTATACGGTTTTGCCTTACAAAACCGGAAATATTTAGGACTCAATTACGTGCCATTTTAAGGGCAAGTGTCTTTGGCAGGGTTAAACTCATGTTTCCCATGATATCTGGTTTGCAGGAAGTTCTGGATGCCAAGAAAATATTGGACCAGGTCAAACATGAACTGGACCATGATAAAATCGAATATGACCGCGAATTAAGCGTGGGAATTATGATTGAGATCCCGTCGGCGGTTGCCATGGCTGAGGTTTTGGCCGAGCATGTGGATTTTTTCAGTATTGGCACCAATGATCTTATTCAGTATGCACTTGCAATTGACAGGATCAATGAGCATGTGGCCTTTATGTACCAGCCATTTCACCCGGCTATTCTCAGAATGATACAACAGGTAGTAAATGCGGCGAAGAATGCGGGAATCGGGTTGTCACTTTGCGGGGAAATGGCTGGAGATCCACTCTGTGTGCCTATTTTGTTGAGCTTGGGAATTAAAGAACTAAGCGTGAACGCAAGGATTATTCCTGTTATTAAAAAGATTATTAGGTCCATCTCAATGAAAGAGGCCTATGCTGATTTTGAAAATGTGATGAAACTGGGTACTGCCAAAGAGGTGAAGTCATATATATCAAATCATATGAATAACCTGGTGTCTGAAGGGGAGGGAAAAGGATCCCTGGATACGTGAAAGCGCAATTAAGGACAGGCGGACGTATTTGCTCAATAAATTGGGGGCAACGGATTTTATCATTTCTTCCAGGCCCTCACTAAACCTTGCGAGTAATTGGGCTGGATATTTTTAAAGAGGCAAGGCCTTCATGGATATTAAAATTGTCTGCCGGAACAAAAAGGCAGGCTATGATTATTTTATTAAAGAGGTCTTAGAGGCCGGGATTGTGCTTTTGGGACCGGAGGTAAAATCTCTAAGAGAAGGACGGGGCAGCCTGGTGGATAGCTATGCCAGGATAAAGAAGGGAGAGGTTTTTCTTTATAATATGCATATTGCCCACTATCCCTTTGCACAAAATATCCAATTAAACCCTATCAGATCAAGGAAACTTCTTTTGAACAAAAGAGAAATAAAAAGGTTGATCGGAAAGACCGAGGAAAAGGGGTTTACCCTTATTCCAACAAAGGTCTATTTTACAAGGGGGCTGGCCAAGGTTGAGATTGCCTTGGCAAAAGGGAAACGAAAATATGATAAAAGAAGGGCCTTAAAGGAAAAAGAACTGAAAAGAGACATAGAGGAGGCCAAAAAGCATATCTACTCAATAAATTAGGGGCACTTGATTTGGATGTTTCTTTCAGGACCTCTCTAAATCTTACGATTGATTGGGCTGGATATTTTTGGTTTTGCGCAATTCCACTGAAATGCCAGGTGTTTGTTGCTGCAATCCCCAAATATCCGGCCATGGCAGAGGATATTGTAAGCGCACTTTTTAGACAGTGCCTTAAAGAAATACCCAATTCCCTATCCCAATAATAGCGTAAAGCCCCTATTTATTGAGATTATGGCAATAATTTGAATAGATATTGACAATTCTTTAATAAATAGTTATTATAATAATAACATATAGATTAGGAGTATGTTAAAATATTTATAGTTTTTGTGGGGGCGAACCGGCTTCGACGGGG
>Ga0209013_10001176_pt1 | contig 24220 bp, 21 predicted proteins | sample Cruoilmetagenom2_FD_187291 | JGI IMG/M metagenome (GOLD analysis project Ga0209013, IMG submission 187291) | Oil polluted marine microbial communities from Coal Oil Point, Santa Barbara, California, USA - Sample 2 (SPAdes) (version 2) | ecosystem: Environmental > Aquatic > Marine > Oil seeps ... | reverse complement strand
CGCTAAAGCGTGATATGGATTTTTGATCTGCAGTCGAGGTCATCCAGGGATCAACGAAGTTAATCCTTGCTTTTAGGGAGAAATTTTAAACAAAAAAATGGATCACGCTTTATCGTGATATGGATTTTTGATTTGCATTCGAGGTCTAACAGGGATCAACGAAGTTAATCCTTTATTGCACATAAATAAATTTCGTAAAGAGTTGTATTGTAGCCTTTTACAGATTTTTTTATTTATAAAAGTCACTGCAGTTATTCAGGTAGCTTAATTTTATCCTCCAATCTCATCAAAAACAACTTAGTTTCTAACATCATTATTTGCTTAGCTGCTCCCGGATAATCCTTTTTCAATTGATCTAAACACTTTTTTACATTTTTTGTCTTCATTGTTTTTTTTGTTGGTGTGTTGAATTCTGACTTATGATTCTTTAATCAAAACAAAACGAAATGATCTAAAATATTTAGCTATGACACAATAAATTGAAATGCCTTTGATGGAGTTGGATGATAATGATAAATTCCGTCTTCCTTATAACTCTTCGTTTTAACTACATTATCAAAAACAGAATAAAACTCTCTTTTGGTCATTTGGTATGAGCAATTATCGTTTGATACATAAATACGAATAGTGTCGCTCCAATCTAATGGTTCTATTTCGTCTCTTTTAAATAACAATCTTGTTGAAGAATAAGATACTTTCATTTGATTTGTTTTTATTATCAAGTCTTGTTGTTAACTATCTCCTCAACCAATTTAGTTTCATACTCATTAAGATCTTGTCCCTTTAAAGAGATCAATAGTTTCTTTAATCTTTCACTGTCTTCAACAGGAACTACTTCAGATGAAAAATCTATCTGATTCAGAAGTTCTTTAAATCGTATAATTGTTTCAATTTTTCTATACTCACTATAGATATTGTATTTTGCTGCCGCTTCAATTTTTGAAAGTTTTTCTATAATCATATCTTAATTTTAAATCTCAACCAATCGGTTTCCCACTTCATTAAATTCTCCAACAGTATTTTATTTTCCCCTCAGTAAACTAATACTCATAAAACCATATTGATTGAGATGTTCCTTAATTGACTTAATCTAATTAGTGTCTAATCTAATAATCCGTATATCAATTCAGGATGTATTTTTGTTATTTCTAAATTAATTCTCTACAAATGTATCATGCATTCCAGGAAAGTAATAGGACATGTTATGTCCGAAACAGATATATTTTTTTAACAAAATATTTTTAGTAGTTTTACCTGACTATTCAACCCCTCTATGAAAAAATATACTTCTTTAGGTGAACTTCTAATAGATTATCGCAAAATCAATAAAATATCCCAAGCTGACTTCGCTGCAAATATTAATGTGGACACCAGAACAGTTCTTAGATGGGAGAAAAATGTAACACTGGTTAAACCTGATAAAGAGGATATTTTGGTACACGAAACACTTTTGCCACATCAACTAATAAGAAATTTAAATACAATTAATCCGATTCCTACTTTTTATGATTTTAGTATTAGAAAATATTCGTTGACCCAACGGACCAATATTTTTCCTGAAGCTTCTTGGTTCAAAAGCCAAATGGATATTGCAACTAAAAGGGTTCGAACTATTGACTACGATAAGGATATTGATTACATCATTAAACAAATGCAGTTTCATAAAACTGTTTCAAAAAATATTGCCAATGTCATCAGAGAGTCAATCAAACTTCTTCCAGAGTTAAACCTAATAATTGAGGATGATTCAGGTCATTATTCAGGACACAGTCTGATGTTTTCTATAAAACAATCTACTTATGAAAAATTAAAAGACAGGAAGATGTCTGATAGTGAGTTAAATGTTGATGACCTGGTGAATTATAAAACTCAAAACAAACCCATTTTCTTTGGTTTTGATGCTACAGCAGATTGCAATGATAATATCTTTTATATCACTAATCAGTTGCTACGGTTTGTACGTGATATTCCTAATCAAAGTTATTTATTTTGTTCGATACCTTTACGATATGATAGTTTTGAAATGAATAAACAAGCGGGGTTAAAAATTATCTGGGAAGGTGATAAAGGTAAAAATATATTTGGACTGGAGATTGCACCACGTTTTCAGGAAGGGAATTTTAAGGATTTCTTATCTGATTAATAAAATGAAACCCTAATTTCTATTTCTACTTTGCATTGCATAATCATATAAAATTAAAAAATTGATTCATTAAATTTAAAAGAAAATTCAAGTATCTTTAAAAATCAATAACAAATATTGAAAAATCTCAGTTTCATTTTTTATTTGTCCTAAACCATTATCGCAATAAAAATAATTTATATCTGCACCAATGAACAAAGTCAAATTATCTAAGATCGGTGGTTTCTTTCCTATGGATAAAGAAGGGTTCATAGTGAATCCTACATCAAAAGATAAAATAAAGGATCATTGGATAAATATCATTGCTGATATCATTGAACAATACAGAATTAAATATAGGAATGAAGTTCATAGCATTTATCTTAGAGGTTCGGTGGCTCAGGGTTTAGATATAGAAAATCTCAGTGATCTCGATATGTTTGCACTGATATATGATAAAAATAATAATTACATATCTTGGAAGAATGTCTCTTGGGCAAAACAATTTCAAAAAAAACTGCAAAGTAAGTATGATCTTCAAAGTCAAATTGATCTGGGATACTCAAGCTATACTTCGAACATCAATAAAATGGATCTAAAAATTCAAATGCTCTTAAAGACTCAATCTTTATGCGTTTGGGGTCAGGATATTATTTCCAAAATTCAAGAATTCAAACCGGGAGAGGAAATGAATATCAATTTACGGTGGATCGAATCAGATTTGAACAATACCTTGCAAAAGCTTCAATCGACAGATAATTCGGAAAATTTAAAAGATCTCTGTAAAACAATTATGAAAATGATTGTAAGATCTGGTTTTGAATTGGTTATTCAGAGAGAGGCTAAATTCACTAACCATCTTTATCAATGTTATGAGACATTTTCAAAATATTATCCTGATAAAAAACAAATGATGCATCAAGCCTTGGATCTGTTCGTAAACCCAACCGATATTAAATCAACTATAATACTAATAATTGAAGAATTAGGATTTTGGATAGTAAAGAAATCCAAGATCATAAACTAATGTATTATTCAGACATACAGTATTTTATACGGATTTATCTTAAATTGGAAATCATAGGTTAAAATTGATCGTTATAAAAAAACAAAAAAAGAATTTTGTTTTTAGTAAAATGATTAGTTGGGATCAACATAGATTTCAAAATACTTGTTGTAATTAAATTTTAGGCTTTTTGACATTGAATTTTTCCAGAATCCTTTCCAATTCTAAAAGGAATATTTTCCATTCTAATGAATGAATTATTATTGTATTATTTTTCGACCTTTTCATAAAGTAATATTTCTTCAAAGTGATCTAAGTAATTATCACGAAGAGTTATAAGAATAGCAATTTAATAACAATAACGGGAGTAAATTTAATTTAGTATTCAACCTTGCTAAATGTTTATAAATAAAATAAGGCTAATTATAGGAAAATATAAAAGAATTGGCTTACGAAGATCACTAAATGAAAAATTCTAAATTTTGGAAATAAAAAAAGGGTTTGAAATTCAAACCCCATTCCATAATCCTAAGATTAATTTTGAGTAATATTTTTAGTCAATCAAAAATTAAATAATGAAGCCAGTTTCCAACTTCGTTTACTTTTATTATTTTGATCAGATAATTTTTTAATTTTTTTTACTGAATGAAGATAAATTTTACCTGTCATTTTAATTTTAGCTTTTACGCTTTTTTTCCTGTTGTTAGGAATACCAAAAGCTTCAAAATCTCTTGAACTAGATTTATCCATTAAAATTAAGTTCTTCGCCTTCAATTCATCGACTTTTTCTATTAAAGCCGAGTAATTTTCATCAATAAAAGTGATATCGACATAACTGCCGTTATCATTATTATTTAAATACTCTAATATTGTCAATTCTAAATTCACAGCACACGGGGGATTTATTATGAGATGAATCTTTTGCAAATAGGTTGCGTCGACATTGAAAAAAAGAAGATTTTTTTTAAAACCTGACCAAACCTATCTTATTATAAGCAAGAGCAAAAAAAATCCTGCTCAAAAAAGGGTTTATTACTTCTACCATATTTTTGTATCATTGTATTTCAAAACATCACTTCATGAATAAAAGCGACAATATTTCTAAAATAGAAATAGAAGACCAAAAAATAATTCTAAATAAAGAACTAAACATTTGGGAAGCAGTAATTCCTGTTATTATCTTGATGAGTATGCTTGCCTATAATATATTTTTTGCAGAAGGTGAATTAATAGGTGAATATTCTAATCAATTTATTTTATTAACTGCCGGAGTTATAGCTGCAGTTGTTGGTTTTTTTAATAAAGTTTCTTTAAAAATAATGATCCTAGAAATTTGGGAGAATTTAAAAAGTGTTTTCATTCCTATAATGATCTTATTTTTAGTAGGAGCCTTAGCAGGAACATGGTTAGTTAGCGGCATCATTCCTGCAATGGTATATTACGGACTTCAAGTATTAAGTCCGGCTATATTTTTACCGGCGTCTGTTGTTATTGCAGCTATTATATCTATTGCAACCGGTAGTTCCTGGACTACTTCAGCAACCGTAGGAATTGCATTAGTTGGAATTGGAAGTGCCCTAGGGATCCCAACAGGAATGATTGCAGGAGCAGTAATTTCGGGAGCTTATTTTGGGGATAAGATGTCTCCTTTAAGCGATACTACGAACTTAGCACCTGCAATGGCAGGAACAGATCTTTTTACCCATATAAGATATATGGCTAAAACTACTGTACCAACCATAATAATAACATTGATCGTCTTTAGTATATTTAGTTTAAATATGGAAACAACGGGAAATGCCGATATTAGTGGTTTGCTCAATACCATACAAAGCACTTTTAATATATCTCCTTATTTGTTTATTGTTCCCTTGGTGGTGATAGGTTTGATTTTGTTTAAAACAAGACCTTTAATTGCTTTAGGTACAGGTGTTTTATTAGCTGCTGTATTTGCCTTTATATTCCAATTAGAAATATTAAGTGATCTGTCTTCGTCAAATCTTGAATCGATCATAAAGGCAATATTTATTGATACAGAGATCCAAACGGATAATCAAAAATTAAATGAGTTATTTAGTTCCGGTGGTATGAAAGGAATGCTTTGGACAATTTTCTTGATTGTTTGTGCAATGGTTTTTGGAGGTGTTATGGATGCTATTGGTGCATTGGCAAGAATAACCAAAGAATTATTAAAGTTAGCAAAAACAGTATTCGGATTATTTACAAGTACTGTACTTAGTTGTTTGGGTTTAAATGCAATAGCTTCAGATCAATATTTGGCAATTGTTATTCCCGGAAAAATGTTTAAAAAAGCGTATAATGACAGAGGCTTAGCACCGGAGAATTTAAGTAGGACCCTTGAAGACTCAGGAACGGTAACATCGGTTTTAGTGCCTTGGAATACTTGCGGCGCATACCAATCGACAGTTTTAGGTGTAAGTGTTTATGATTATTTTGTATATGCCGTTTTTAATTATTTAAGTCCGTTTATGACTCTGTTTTTTGCTGCATTTAATATTAAGATCAGACAGTTAATGACAACTAAAAGCTAATATTTTTTGATAATTTTCACTTATTCATATTTTTAACTATACATGTATAACTTATTGATATGTAGTAATTAAAATAATAAATGAACTATTTTGACCAAGAGAGTAAAAGATTGAGATTTAGAAAACTATCTGAGAATGATATATCCGGTTGGATCGAGTTTTTTGAAGATAATGACAGACTTCATTTTTTAGCAACGGATTCTACAAAAACTAAAGATTTTCTTGCAAAGGATTGGATTACGAGACAGTTGCAAAGGTATAAAGAAAATGGATTGGGACTATTAGCTGTTGAATTAAAAGAAAATGGAAAATTTATTGGGATGGGTGGAATAATACCCCGGGAATTACATGGTAAGAACGAATATGAAATTGCTTATTCTTTAAAACCTAAATTCTGGAAAAAAGGTTACGGAACCGAGGTAGCTAAACAAATAAAGAGTTTCGGATTTAAAAATATTGAAACGAATCGGTTCATATCTATTATCCATATCGATAATTCAGATTCTATTCATGTTGCAAAAAAGAATGGTATGCATGTTTTGTTTAGAACTGAATTCATGGAAATGCCTGTTGACGTTTACGGAATTGAAAGATAGATATTGATGGAAAAAATATATTTAGGCTTAATACTGTTATTTTTTATTTTAGCTTTTGCCCTGAAGAATATTAAGACCTATTTTGAAGCAGGAAGATCCATTAAAGGAAAATCACTAAAACTAACTTTATCGATATTACTATCAACCTCCATTTATCTGATAATTGCTTTAAGGTTGACAGTACTTCAGCCTAAGTGGATTTTGGAGTTGAATTTACAGGGTCATGAAACGATACCAATAATTGGTAATATACTGGTTGTTATAGGGTTTATCATGGGTATATTAGCATTGATAGTTATGAAAAATTCGTGGAGAGTGGGAATAAAATATGACCAAAAAACAAAATTGGTAACTTCGGGAATCTATAAAATAAGTAGAAATCCTTATTTTTTATCGTATAACATTTTGATCTTAGGGTATATATTTGTTTTTCCCTCGTTAATTTTAATTGTGTTTTATGTTTGCTTAGCGATGGTTTTTCATAAAATGATCCTGGAAGAAGAAAAATATTTGGAAACGGTACACGGTGATCTTTATCTGGATTATAAGAAAAAAGTTAATAGATACTTGACACTAAAGCAAAAATGAAATTATTGGGTACAAACAATAGACAATTTGCTTAAATTATTTCAATATTCTAACGTGTTTATGACTTTCATTGATCATTTTGAATTACAAAAACAGTCGGTTAAATAGGAAGATGGAATAAAGTATCTTTGCAAAAAACAATTCCTTATGCAATTCAAAGATCTGCAAATCAATAAACCAATTTTAAAAGCTTTAGTTGAAAAGAATTATAAAACCCCTACCTTAATTCAGGAAGAGACCATTCCATTAGTGTTGGCAAAAAAAGACCTTATAGCATCTGCCCAAACGGGTACAGGTAAAACGGCTGCTTTTGCCTTGCCAATTTTACAATTGCTTTTTGATAAACAGGATTCTCCTAAAAAAGGAAAAAGAATAAAAGCTTTGATCATTAGTCCTACACGTGAATTAGCTCAGCAGATCAATGAAAATTTTCAATCCTATGGTAAGTATACCAACCTAAGATCAACGGTTGTTTATGGAGGTGTTTCTATAGAACCTCAAATAGAAATACTTAAAAAGGGTGTAGATATTTTGGTTGCCACGCCTGGCAGACTTTTAGACCTTTTCAAACAAAACATTGTAAACCTGGCGAATATCGAAATATTGGTTTTAGATGAAGCCGATTTGATGTTGGATATGGGTTTTATTGAAGACGTTTTAAAAATTGAAAAAAGTTGCCCGAAGAATAAGCAAATACTTTTGTTTTCGGCAACTATGCCGTTTAAAGTTGTTCAGTTGGCAAAGACTATTTTAAATGCTCCTGAAAAAGTGGATGTAACATCCTCTTCAATTGTGGCCAAGGGCATACATCAAGTTTTATTTTATGTACCCAAACCAAAAAAAATTGAATTGTGTTTGCATCTACTAAGAAATAATATCAAAGGGAGTATATTGATCTTCAGACGAACAAAATTTGGTGTTGAAAAACTGGAAAAAGCCTTGCTTAAAAATAATTATAATGTGGCTTGCATTCATGGTGATAGATCACAAAGTGTAAGGCAGGAAGCTTTGAAGAATTTTAAAAAAGGAGAAGTAAATATATTGATTGCAACAGACGTAGCTGCCAGAGGAATTGATATTAAAGATGTTGATGCGGTCATTAATTTTGACCTCCCGAATTTACCGGAAATATATGTACATAGAATAGGAAGAACGGGTAGGGCAGGAAAAGGAGGAACTTCTTTTTCTTTCTGCTCTGCAGATGAAAGAACCTACGTAACAAATATTGAAAAGTTGATCCATAAAAATATTTTTGTTGAAGATGATCACCCTTATCCATTAGATCCAAAAGCAAAACCAGAAGTGCATAAAAAAAAGGGGAGCAAGTATAAAAAAGGTAGAAAATCGGTGGCTTCTAAAAAGAAAAAAAAGAGGTGGTATTAATATTAGAAGTTAAAAGTTAAAAGTTGAAAGTTGAAGTTTGCCCTAAAGTTAACCAATAACAAATAACCTAATCAACCAATAGCCTAGTCTAAGATGGCCTTAAGCCAACAGTTAATTCTGTGTCAAACCAAAATAGTGTTGACCGGTTTTTATTTATAAACCAAACTAATCTGCTCAGCGCATTTTTCACCATCAATAGCAGCCGAAATGATTCCTCCTGCATAGCCTGCACCTTCACCACATGGATATAAACCTTTGATCTGTATGTGCTCCAAGGTTTTTTTATCTCTCGGAATTCTTACCGGTGATGAGGTTCTTGATTCAGGAGCATGAACCACAGCCTCATTAGTTAAATAACCTTTCATCGATCTGCCGAATTGTTGAAACCCATTTTGCAAAGTTTGATAAATGAATTTTGGCAGAACTGATCCTAATTCTACAGAAGTTGTACCTGGTTGATAAGAAGTTTCAGGAATGTTATTTGATATTTTTCCACGGGTAAAATCAACCAATCTTTGTGCAGGTACTTTTTGAGTTTCACCAGCTAAATGCCATGCGCTTTGCTCAATTCGTTTTTGAAATTCCACACCGGCTAAAGGTCCAAATTTTTGAAACGGTGCGAAATCCTCTAAATTCAATTCCACTACAATACCCGAATTTGAAGTTGGCTGATCTCTTTTTGAAGGAGACCATCCATTAGTAACTACTTCGCCGGGAGAAGTAGCACAAGGTGCAATAATACCACCCGGACACATACAAAATGAATATACTCCTCTGTTCTTTACTTGTTTTACAATGCTGTAGGGAGCCGGAGGTAAAAATTCACCACGTATATCGCAGTGGTATTGGATCTGGTCGATCAATTGTTGCGAATGTTCTACCCTTACTCCCAAAGCAAATGGTTTGGCTTCAATTAGGATACCTTTTTTATATAGCAATTCAAAAATATCTCTTGCAGAATGCCCTGTAGCTAAAATTATTTTTTTTGCATTGATAATATTTCCTTGTTGTGTTTCAACACCATCAATTGCCTTATTTTTAATTAATATATCAATTACTTTGGTATTGAAAAGAACTTCACCACCATAATTAATAATGGTCTCACGAATGGTCTGAATGATCTTTGGTAATTTATTTGTACCGATATGAGGGTGAGCATCTATTGCAATATTTTTCGCTGCGCCATGTGCAATAAGAAGGTCCAGTATTCGGTTGACATCTCCTCTTTTTTTGGATCGTGTGTATAGTTTCCCATCCGAATAGGTACCGGCACCTCCTTCCCCAAAACAATAGTTAGAATCTTCATTGACCATATGATCTTTTGTGATGGCTGCCAGATCTCGTCTTCGGTCTCTAACGTTTTTCCCTCTTTCTAAAACTATGGGTTTGAATCCTTTTTCAATTAGCTTTAAGGCGGCAAATAATCCGGCAGGACCGGCACCAATAATAATAACTTCCTTTGCTTTACTTACATCCTTATAACATGGTAATTCAACAGGTTCTTCAATAAACATTTCTTTTATAAAGGTTCTAACCCTTAAATTTATCTTTACATTTTTTTGCCGGGCATCAATCGATCTTTTTAATATTTCGATATGCTTGATATCCTTAACATCAAGTCGGTTCTTTTTTGCAATAAATAGTTTAAGCTGCTCCTGATCTTGAGCAATTTCTGGTTTTACTTGAAGTTGGAATTCCTGTTGCATAGTTTTAATTTCAAAGAAGCCATTTTCTAAGAGAAGGGTTTATAATGGTATTAAATGAAAAAATTCCAAACCAAACCAAATCGAACAACAAAATCACGATAAGGATAAGTAGGTGCCGAATAGTAATTATATTCGCCAAGACCAGAATTAAAATGTTCTAATTTAAAATAAACCCTCATGGTTTTAACTTTAAAGTTAAGAAAGAAATCAAATAAAGGAAATCCTCCGAATTCTCTATCATTTTGTAAATGAAATTCGGAGATCAAAGGGTTATAGGCATTCATATAATATTTGCTGAAATAGGTAAAGGTGATTCCTGTCTGTAAAAGTAAAGGTTTGCCTTTGAACAAATAGTTAGAGTAATAAAATGTATTTCTTGTAATAAAATCGGGCACACTAAAAACATCGCTTCCACTGGATACATTTTGATAAATAAACTGATTGTCTAATGCGAAATGGCCAAATTTAATTTCTTTGCTTAACATGACCTTTAAATAATTTACACTTTCAGAAGCTTGTATAGGTTTTGTTTGTTCGCCTGGAGCAGGAGCATCGAAATAAGAATAATTATCTATGTTAGTAACTTGTACCGATGCATATATCCACTTTTTAGAATCAAAGACAAATTCGAAATTACTAATTTCTTCATTTTTGAAATAATTTTGCCAGTTGTATTTTTTATAAGCACTTTGATTTAAAACAAAATTAAAATTAGGTGATTTGCTGTTGGTGAATACTTTTGCCTTTACAGCTAATAAACTATCTTTTACATAAGTTGCAGAGGCAGAATACAAGTGGCCATTTAGATCTCCACTTAAAATTTTTGTAACATCCACATCCAAATTCAGTTTTTTAAATTTTGTATGCCATTCACCACCGATGGCAAAAGTGTTCCCTTCTAATTTTGAGTCAATAATTTGATCATCAGTGATCAATATGCTTTTATAACTGTAATTATAATTAAAACTATTGACCTTAAATTTTACCTCCCCTAAAGTGATGGGTGAGCTTAGTGAAACAAATACTTCATTATAAAATTTAGAATATTTAAGGTCATCTTTTATTGGAGATGTAAATGCTTTACCAAATAACGGACTTGCAGCATCCTGTTCATATTCATAGTGTTTACGTTCAAAGTTAAAAATGTGGCCAATGTTCAATTCAGAAGGAATGGATCTTAAACTATCATTCTTATTCCATAATTTGTAATGGTGATCAATATAATATCGATTTCCTCGTAATATGCTTGTTGCATCGGTAAAATTTGTTACTAATTGGGCTCTATCCTTAAAATTAGGATCTCCAGTTTCAAAATTCTTAATGGATTCAGGAGTCAATCCACCGTTTTGATCATTGTTTATATCTTGTGCTACAAGATGAGTACGAATAAAATATTTTTTGTTTTTAGTAAAATAATTAATCGTTATTCTGGCATTTCCATGATCACTCAAAGAGTGTCGGTATTTACCTAATGATCTAATTCCTTTAAAGCTTAATGAAGCATTGAATTGAGGAGATGTATTAAAAGCAAACATGGCATCTAATATTTGCCCTTGTTCTAGACCCGTTCTCCACATCAGTTCGGTGGTTGGTGTTGGGACATGATAATATTTCACGTCTTCAACTTCATAAAAATTAAAATGTTGTGCCCTCGCACCAATTTTTGGATATAAGGAATTGTCACTGAAAGTGTAAGCTAAATTATTAAAAGTTTGACCCGCATTGGCAAAAGCCATTAACTCTAAATTGTCTTTCCTTATATAATTAAAAGTATAATCCTTATTAATGTTTAAAGTAGTATCAATATAAGTAGTATCATTTTTATAACCAATAACCTTATAATCTTTGTAAAAGGTTTCATCACTGAGCTCTACCTGAACTTCTTTGGTAAAAACCTTAATACTATCACCATATTCATCAACAAATCTATTATCAATAGAAGGTAATTGGCCATCTCTGACTTGCGCTATTGCGGAAAAAGAAAAACACAAAAAAAATAAAACCGCTAAATTCTTGATCATGAATATTTTTTAATGATGACAAAGGTAAAATTTTTGAGTAAATAATTTTATTGAATTTCAATTGTGTTTATTATTTTTGAAATGAGATGTAATTATGTTGAGATCGAATTTTTCAAAATATAAATTTGAAGCAGGTACTGATGAAGCCGGAAGGGGATGTCTGGCTGGTCCGGTAGTAGCTGCAGCAGTAATTTTACCAGGAAATTTCACTCATGAATTACTGAATGATTCTAAGCAATTGACCGAAAAACAACGACAACTATTAAAACCGATCATTGAAAAAGAAGCTCTGCATTTTGGTGTAGCTTACGTGTATCAAGAATTAATTGACGAGATCAATATTTTAAATGCATCTATATTAGCGATGCATCGATCTATTGAATTATTAAAAATCACTCCTGAATTTATTATTGTTGACGGTAATAAGTTTAAAAATTTTAAAGATGTCCCGCATCGGACTATAGTCAAAGGAGACAGTAAATATTTAAGTATAGCAGCAGCTTCTGTATTGGCTAAAACCTATCGTGATGACTATATGGAAAAGATTCATCTCGAGTTTCCTAACTATAAGTGGATCAAAAACAAAGGATATCCTACAAAAGAGCATCGACAGGCCATAAGAGAATTTGGGGTGACGATACATCATCGTAAAACTTTTAAACTATTGCCGCAACAGTTAAAGTTGAAATTTTAAATATTTACGAATTTCCTTTTCGCAGAGCATTATTTTCGTAATTCTTTATTGACTTATAACTTTTTTTAACTACTAAAATTACTCATAAGATGACTATTTTCATGATGCTTATCAGTCATCTTATGAGTAAATCATAAAGTGATACAACTAAAGAATAAACCTGACCATTGGCAAGAAAGGGATTAACATCCTTTCTTAACTTCTAAAATCATCATTTCTTGTTCTTAAATCAAACCAATAAACTAATAAAAGGTGTTATATGTAATGATCTGTCCGTTTTCAATTTCCGGAATTTCTATGCCATAAACAATCCCGTAATTAGGGTCAATATCTTTGGTGATCCTGAAATAAAAGGTCAGTTCATCGTGATCGAACTCCAGTAGAAAGTAAGTTCTCCCATCTTTAGTAAGTTCAACCACTCTCTTAATTGGAGTTACCAGTTCATCGTAATAAAATTCATTTGAATCCGGGTAATAAAGCTTTAACTGATTGTTCTTTAGTTCAATCCGTAGAGGGTTTTTAAGTATTTCAACGGTTTCACTGTCGCGACCTAAAGGAATTTCCCATTTGTTTGTTGCATCAAAAATAATGGTTTGGGCATTAGTGAAACCCGTAAATAATAATAGAATAAATACTATTTTTTTCATGGGATATGATTTTGATGAGATCAAAAATAAATATAATCTGCTAAATTTGCTATATCTGCGTGAAATTATTTCACAAATTCCGCCTCAAAAACCTTAGAAAAATGTTTTAATATTTTGGTTTTCACTTCTACCTGTGGAATATTTTTTTGGAGCTCAACTTCCAATGAAGTTATATTTTTACCCCTGATCCCACAAGGTATGATATGATCAAAATAACCAAGATCTGTGCTAACATTCAAAGCAAATCCATGCATGGTAACCCAGCGGGAAGTACGCACTCCGAGGGCACAGATCTTTCTTGCAAATGGAGTGCCCACATCTAACCAGACTCCGGTTTCTCCTTCACTTCTTTCTCCTTTTAATCCGTATTCTGCGATAGATAAAATAATAACCTCTTCTAAATTTCTCATATACAAATGAATGTCTGGAAAAAAATAATCTAAATTGATAATTGGATAGCCAACAATTTGCCCCGGACCGTGATAAGTGATGTCACCTCCGCGGTTAGATTTAAAAAAAGAGATCCCTTTTTCCTGAAGTTGATCTTTATTGAGTAACAGGTTATTCAGATCACCGCTTTTACCTAAAGTATACACATGAGGATGTTCTGTAAATAAAAAATAATTAGGGGTAGGTTTTTGATCTTCACTTTCTCTATTATCCAATTTTATATCTATGATCTCCTGGAACAATTTATTTTGGTATTCCCAGGCATCTTTATAATCCTTTAGACCAAGATCAAAAAGTTGAATTTTTTTCATCAACTGTACTTCGGGTTATTTAATATGACCAGTGCGGCAATTACTCCCGGCACCCAACCTGCTAAAGTAAGTAAAAACACAATGATTATAGAGCCACATCCTTTATCAAGAACGGCCAAGGGGGGTAAAATAATGGATAAAAGTACTCGCCAAAAACTCAAAATTCTATCTTTTTAGAAAAGACAAAGTTCTGCATTAAAATTTAAATAACAAGTCAGGTAGAATAAATATTTTTAATTGATAGTTTAAATTTAAACCACCCGTCACGCTAAAGCGTGCCACCCCTCCTTAAAAAGGAGGGGAAAATCCGATTTTAATCTGCTGTTTAAAGGTAAAAATGTATTTTTTTTAAACTATGACTCTCCTCCTTTTAAGGAGCCTGCCTTGCCGGTAGGCAGGGAGTACCCGAGGAACGAGGGGGAGGTGGTTGACTTTGCTGAGAAGCTTGAGTTAGTTGCTTGTTATAACCAAGGAGCGAGGTGAGGTGGTTTTAACTCTTTTCTAATCATATACTCAATAGTCAAAAGAATTCTTTATAGCATTTAAAACAATTTCAGGTTGTTGAAAAACAAATTTATTTTCAAATCTCAAAATTTTAAAACCATAATTTTCAAATATTTTATCCCTTTTGTAATCTTTTTCTTCACAGATCGGATTAAAATGAACTTGCCCATCCAGTTCAATAATCAATTTTTCTTGTGGGCAATAAAAATCAACAATATAATTGTCAATACTGTGTTGTCTTCTAAATTTTCTGCCATTTAATTTTTTGTTTTTTAACATAGACCATAATCTTGCTTCAGCTGTTGTTAAATTGTTTCTCAGTTCTTTTCGATTCTTTTTAAGATGTTTTTTATTATGATTTGGTTTAGACATATTTTACAATTTTAGATTAAATTATTGCTTGATGATTCCTATAAAAAAGAACCACCCCGTCCGTCAGTTGACGGACACCCCTCCTAAAAAGGAGGGGAGTATTCTCGTTTCCACCCATGAAGTAAATAAATAATTGACTCTATATTTTATTAATACAGTGATTGAGATATGGTTAACACTAAAAATTCTCCTCCTTTTTAAGGAGGAGTACCCGAGGAACGAGGGGGAGGTGGTTGCAATTTTTATCAAGTATCCTGTTTTGACAAAGTTCAGGAATAAAAGGCGAGAGTTCCCGAGGAACGAGGGGGAGGTGGTTGTATTAGAAAAAATCATCAATCATCAATTAATTTAATCGTAAATATCAATATCTTTGCATCTTATTTTTACAAAACCATTGTACAATGCAATTATCAGAACAAGAAATTGTTAGAAGAGAATCCTTACAGAAATTACGTGATCTGGGAATAGATCCTTATCCTGCTACGCAGTTTAAAACTTCCTCTACCGTAAAAGAAATAGTTGAAAATTTTAATGCTTTAGAAGGAAATGAGGTTATCCTTGCAGGAAGAATTATGAGCCGTCGAATTATGGGAAAGGCTTCATTTGCCGAATTGAAAGATGCCAGTGGAAGAATGCAAATTTATATTAACAGAGATGAAATTTGCCCGGAGGATGATAAAATGATGTATAACGATGTTTTTAAAAAATTACTCGATATTGGTGATATTATCGGTATAAAAGGGGAAGTTTTTAAAACTAAGGTTGGAGAGATATCAGTTAAGGTAAAAGAACTAACTGTTTTATCAAAAGCTTTAAAACCAATGCCAATTGTAAAGATTGATGCTGATGGGAAAACTCATGATGCTTTTAGTGATCCGGAATTGCGTTATCGACAGCGATATGTTGATCTGATGGTTAATGATCATGTAAAAGACACATTTTTAAAGCGAACTAAAATAACAAATTCAATTCGTCAATTTTTAAATGATCGTGGATATTTAGAGGTAGAAACACCTATTTTACAGCCCATTCCGGGAGGAGCAGCTGCGCGTCCGTTTGTGACACATCACAATGCGTTAGACATGCCTTTGTATTTGCGAATTGCCAATGAGTTGTATTTAAAACGATTGATCGTTGGAGGTTTTGATGCAGTTTATGAGTTTGCCAAGGACTTTAGAAATGAAGGAATGGATAGAACCCATAATCCGGAATTCACGATTATGGAACTGTATGTTGCCTACAAAGATTATAACTGGATGATGGAAATGACGGAAGAGCTATTAGAAAAGGTTGCTATAGATTCCAATGGTTCACCGGAAGTACAGGTTGGTGAAAATAAGATCAATTTTAAAGCACCTTATGCTCGGGTTCCAATATTAGAAGCCATTAAGATACATACAGGTTTTGACGTTTCCGGAATGAATGAAGAAGAATTGAGAGGTGTTTGTAAAAAAGTGGGTATAGATGTTGATGAAACCATGGGTAAAGGGAAGTTGATAGATGAGTTGTTTGGAGAAAAATGCGAGCACCACTACGTGCAACCAACTTTTATTATTGATTATCCTAAAGAGATGAGCCCTTTATGTAAAGAACATAGAGATAATCCTGAACTGACCGAGCGATTTGAATTGATGGTAAACGGTAGTGAATTGGCAAATGCTTATTCTGAATTGAATGACCCAATTGATCAGCTGGAACGGTTTCAGGATCAACTAAGCTTATCTGAAAAAGGAGATGATGAAGCCATGTTTATCGATACTGATTTTGTAAGAGCTTTAGAATACGGTATGCCACCAACATCCGGTATAGGTATAGGAATTGACCGTTTGGTGATGTTTATGACGAATAATACTTCTATACAGGAGGTTTTGTTCTTTCCCCAAATGAAACCGGAAGTGCGAGCTGCACAGGCAATTGAATTGAATGAAGAAGAAAAAGCCGTATTAAAATTGTTAAAATCCAATTCTCCTATACCTTTAAACGACTTAAAAACACAATCAGGCTTATCTAATAAAAAATGGGATAAGACCATTAAAGGTCTAACAAAGAATAACTTAGCCAAGGTAAATAAAACCGAAGAAGGTTTGTTTGTAGAGGTAGTTGAATAGGCCTCCCCTCTTCAGAGGGGAAAATCCGACGTAGGAGGATAGGGGTGTGTTCATCTAAAATAGAAAGGAGTTACTTAATCGTAATTCCTTTTTTTATGGATTTTCTTCGCAGATTGTAGCATATAGCGACAAATTTTTGGTCACGAAATGGTCATTTGATGGTTTTTTCAAAGAATAATATTTGTATTTTCATTATAATTTACGGCGGCTTCACTTTTAGGTCATTCCTAAAGTATTTTTTAGTATGATGTTCTTCACATTAATAGAAATTACAAATGAACTGCTAAAAAGTACAAATGATTGCTTATAAATACAAAGAATTTATAGTTTTCTACAAATACTACAAAGTATTATCCTTTAATTTTATAATACTCTTAAGCTTAAGGTTAATACCATCAATATCGATAAATAAATTATTGAATTGAAAAAAAAATATTAATTTAAAATTTAAAAATCATGAGAAAACTAATTTCAATTTTGTTTTTGGCAGTAGTAGTATTGTTTGGTTGTAGTCCAAATGAGGAACCCATACAACTTAATGAAGAATCAATACAGTTTGAGGATTCTGAAAATGAGTTTGTTAATAAAATTATTCAAAACAAAGTCTTGCAATCAATGTTTGGACCTGCAAGAGCTAAGATCGATAATAGTAAAAATGGTAATAATAGTAATGGAGTTTTATTCACAGTAGATGGTGAGTTTTGGGCTCTTGGATTTGGAACAAATATTCCTGGAGTTTATGCTTATATATATGAAACAGGTTTTGTTGATATAAAGATATTGCCACAAGAAAATAGATTGGAATTCTTTATGCATACCAACAATGTCAATTTAGAAGTTATAGATTATAGAGGTGATACTCCTGCCCTGTTATACACAAATTATTGTATGGATGAAATTGCAGTTGCCAATTTAAAAATACAAACAAAATATTGGACAAGAACAACTGATGAAGGAGATGTTGTATACCTATGGAGGTGGGCTCGAGATACCTATACAAGTGATACTGGAATTTTAAATATAAAAATGAATGATGCCTATGTTGATGGTAAATGTATTGAACCTACAACAAATAAAAGATTGAAAATGATTTTGACTAACACACCTAATAGTAATAGTGAAAATAGTGCAGCTGTCTTTATAGCTAAAATACTTGATCATTGATTTAACAATAAACTTGCAATTTAAACCATTAAACAAAAAAGTTTCAAACACTAAGGTTTGAAACTTTTTTATTATTAATTATAGCAAAAAATAGTAATAAGATGAGCCTGCACTTTTCAAAAAAAACAGAGATAATTAAAAATTATTAACTTTAGGGAGCTTAATTCAATCTCCCGTGGATAAAGATTTTATAGATAAAGTACATGATATCGTAATGAGCAATATTTCCGATGAAAATTTCGGAGTACATGAGTTGTCTTCGCATATAGGATTAAGTACATATCAAACATTAAAAAAAGTAAGGCTTATAACAGGCAAATCGGTTAATCAATATGTTAGAGAGCTAAGATTAACAAAAGCAACTTCTTTAATTAAGGAGACTGATTGTACTCTATCTGAAATTGCATATAAAGTTGGATTTAGTAGTCAGTCTTATTTTAATAAATCATTTCGCAAGCGGTATGGCATGACTCCCGGTGAGTATAAGGTTCAAAACAAAGAAACTGTTGCTAAGAATGTTGATCAAACAACAAAGCAAAAGAGTTCAAAACCTCAAAAAATTATCTTCTTTTTAATTTTAATCATTGCTGTGTTAAATATTGGTTATGTAATAATTGATAAATTACTAATTCAAAAAATTAATGATCAACCTCCTTCTATAGCTGTACTCCCCTTTAAAAATATCAACAACGAAATAGAAAACCAATATTTAGCCGATGGCATGTGGGACGATCTTCTTAACCATCTGTCAGCCATAAAAGGTTTAGATGTAAGATCGAGACAATCTCTAGAGGTATACCGGGGAAGTGATAAATCAATGACAGATATTGGTGAGGAGTTGAGTGCTGCCTATATTTTGGAATCCAGTATTCAAAAGTTTGAAAATAAATTAAGAATTATCACACAGCTTATTGATGCTAAAAGTGATAAGCATTTATGGTCTCATGAATATGATTATGAGCTAAAGGATATTTTTAAAATTCAATGTGAAATAGCTAAACAAATAACCCAGCAGCTTAATGTTATCTTGACAGCTAAAGAAGAAAATATTATAGAAATGCATTCAACCGAGAATATAGCAGCCTATCAATTAGTTTTAAAAGGACGTTCGCTTCTTGGTAACCATACGCAAAAAGATTTAGAGAAAAGCATTGAATTGTATAAACAAGCTATAGTACTAGACTCTAATTATGCACGGGCTTATGCCGAAATAGCGCAATCTTATTTTATTTTAAGAAATAGAGGTCACCATCATGAGAGAAGCATAGATAGTGCCAAAACTTATGTTGAAAAATCATTAAGAATAGATCCTAATACATTTAGAGCCTACGCAGTTAGAGCCAGAATTTTTGATTATTATGAAGAATGGGATAAATGTAAAGAGAGTTTTGAAAAAGCTATTGCGTTAAATCCGAATGATGCCCAAGTCCATGCTCAATATGCAATTTATTTTGGCACAAACAAAGATTTTTATAATGCCAGGATTCAAGTAGAAATTGCACAGCGATTAGATCCTTTAAATACTAGTATAGGAAACATGTTATTTGATGGATTTATAGGACATCGAGAAATTGAAAAAGCAGAGGAATACTTTGATAAATGGAGTTTTATTTATACAAAAGAGGATCAAATAAAGAAAAAAGAGCTGATAAAAGTGTTTAAAAATAAAGATTGGACAGAATCTGTTCGATTCTTTGAAGAAGAAATTAAAAAAGAGCCAAACAATGCCATTCTATATAGATATTTAGGAGAAGCTTATGATGAAATTTTAAATGATGATAGTAACTTTTTGAAATATGCTAAAAAAGCCTATGAATTAGATTCAACGAATTCCAAAAATACTAGTGTTTATTATCTCTCATTACTGGAAAATAATAAGTTTAACGAGGCTAAAAGGTTATTGCAATCTAAAAATTTTAAATCATTACTTAGTGAAAAAAATCAATTACTTTATTTGTGGTATTATTTTTATCATAATGAGAAGTATGAAAAAGCAAAAGAAATACTTAAGGATAGCCTGATAGGGAGTCGATATTTTAATAAGGGACTTACATATGCGCAATTAGGTAATAGAAAAAAAGTGGATAGCTTTTTATATATAAAACCAGCTTGGTGGCCTGATAGTCATAAAGCCTTCGTTTATGCAGTTTTAAAGGAGAAAGATTCTATGTATTATTATTTGGAAAAAATAGATGATCCGAATAGAATAAAAGGTCCTAATAGTAGAAGAGAATTTGATCCCTACAGAAAAGAAGAAAGGTACAAAGCCCTATTAAGAAAAAATTATTTTCCCGTTACGCATTGGAATAAGTAAATTAACACACTAACCTACTTCTACACCCATAATAGCTGTTGGGATAGGGCTATTAAAGAGTTAACAAAGAATAATTTAGCCGCAGTAAATAAAACCGATGAAGGTTTGTTTGTAGAGGTTGTTGAATAGAAAATGTCATTCCCGTGCAAACGGGAATCTTATAAAACTAGAAAAGGAGTTACTTTAGTGTATCTCCTTTTTTTATGCAATTTAGTAGCAGATTGTAGCATATAGTCACATAAACTTGGTCACAAATTGGTCACTTGATGGTTTTTTCAATGGAGAAAGTCGAGAAAGAAGTTAAATGATTTCTAATAGCTTCTTTTAGATTTTTAACCTATTAAAAATATTAATGTAACTTTAGTCACACAAAATAGTTTTAATTATGAAGCACCTAATCAAACTACTTTTGATTTTACTTTTTTTATTCGCACTGGAGAATGATAAAATATATTCTCAAAAAGAGAATTCCAATACCTCCGATTTACCCGATTTAAATGAATGGATAGACTCTCAATTTGAAAAAGGATTGGATTCGTTTAATATCCCAGGGGCAACCTTTGTTCTAATGCAGGGAGACTCAGTTCTTCATATGAGTGGATATGGTATTACTGATTTGGAGACAAAAACTAAAGTGAATAGTGAATTTTCTATTTTTGGTATTGCTTCTATTTCCAAAACTTTTGTTGGTACAGCAATAATGCAATTATATGAAAAAGGAAAAGTAAAACTGGACGAGGACATTAATTCATATCTTAAATCATTTCAAATAGAGAATAAATTTGGACAACCAATTACTATAAAACATCTTTTAACACACACAGCAGGTTTTGATCAACGAAATATAAGTACTTGGGTAAGGAGTGAGGAAAAAGTAATTACCTTGTCTCAGCATTTAAAAAAACGAATGCCACTACAAATTAGACCAGCTGGTGAAGCTCTTACTTATTCTAACTACAGTTATGCCCTTCTGGGACTTATTGTTGAGGAGGTGTCTGGTACACCTTTTTATGAATATGTTGCAAAAATGATTTTAAGGCCACTCAATATGAACTACAGTGGGTTCAAATGGCAACCTGAACTAAAAGAAAATTATGTAACAAGTTACTTACAAAATGAGAATCAGCTGATTCCTTATAACTTTAATTTTATACTTAATTATCCAGCAGGTAGTTTTAGATCGACTGCAACAGATATGTCGCACTATATTTCCATGTATCTTAATCAAGGTAAATACATGGGAACTCAAATACTGGATTCAACAACTATTGCATTTATGAATGAATCGGCATTTAAACATTTCGAAGAATCAGATAGAGGTTGGTTAATGGGTTTTTATGAAAGTCAATGGAATGGATTGAAAGTGATCGAACATCAAGGCGATTTTCAAGGTTTTGCAAGCAATTTATTTCTAATACCAGAAAAAAATATAGGTCTTTTTCTTAGTATTAATGCATCAAGTATGCCTGATTACAAAAGCAGAGAATTTATTAATGGATTTATTAAGAAATTATGGAAAAAGATGATACCTGAAGTCTTGGTTGAAAAAGAGATTTCAAAAAGTATACCGGAAATTGGTTCTGTAGATGAACCATTAAAAACATTTTCAGGTACTTATCGATTTACAAGATATGCACAAACAACCATGGATAAACTGGCAGTTCTAATTGGATTTGCCCCAGAAGTTGAAATAAGATCAAAAGGAGACACACTTGAGATATTGGAGTGGAATGATAAACTTATCCCAATCTCTGATTTGAAATTCTATTCAACAAAATATAATAAATACAGGGCTTTTGGCAGGAATACAAAGGGAGAAATTTCTTATTTCTTTCCTAGTGGTACAAGTTCTTATCATAAATTGAAGTGGTATGAACCGGTTAAATTCCAAATATACTGGATTGGTAGTATAGTTCTCATTTTATTGATTTCAATAATTGCTAATGTAATACGTAAGATATTCGGTCGTGACAAAAAAAGTCATTTAATCAAAAAAATTAATTTTTCGATAGCTTTATTGATTATACTATTTCTAGTGTTAATTGCATTTGTTTTGATAAAAACGGACCCTCAAGAATTCTTTTATGGAATACCTTTATTACTTAAAATTGTATTGGTGTTGCCTTTTTTAATTATTTTATTAGAAGTTATTTCAGTATGGTTAATGATAAAAAATTGGCGATCAAAAGAGTTAAGTACTATTGGATTAATTTACCAAACTACTATTACTGTTGCAGCTTTGACTTTTATACCTTGGCTTATGTATTGGAATTTAATAGGGTTTAATTATTAATAAAGGGTCATTAAATGGATTTAACGAATTGAATTCTAGTGACTACAATTTGGCTTAATTAGGTTTTCTTATATTTATAAAAATTAATTTAGGATTTCTACTCATGATCAACTTCTTTAGAAAAATTAGATATGATTTAATGGACAAAAACAAAACTGGCAAATACTTCAAGTATGCTATTGGGGAAATTATTCTTGTTGTAATTGGAATTTTGATTGCTTTGAGCATTAATAATTGGAATGAGGAGAGAAAAAAAGAAAAATTAAAAGCTTCGTATAAAATATCTTTAATAAATGACCTCTCATTAGATACATTAAAGCTGAACGAGTTGATTGCAGAAAATTATAATTTAATAGAAACTTTGAATAATCAAAAGAAGAGGTTTTTAGGTTTAGATACCTCAATTGACACCCTGATAAAAATTGCAAGAACTGAATTTAACCCTGAATTAAATACGCGTTTTCAGTACAACAGAAATACGTTTAAAACTTTAATTGCAACCGGAAACATTGACCTTTTCGACAAAGACCTTAATGAGATATTAATGGCTTTAATTTCATTGCAAGATTCAGAAAGAGAAAATTCGAATTATTATTCAGAAATTTATGCAAATAAATTATCAAGGTATTCAGATAATTATCCTGTGTCAGGGCATAAAAATCCATATGTTGTTAATTTGATCTGGACCAATTTAAATGAACAAAAATTTGCATCAAGCTTTATCAGTGTAACAGATATCAAAGGCTATACACACTATAGGTTTATTGGTGCAATGGAAAATGTAAAAGAGAAAACAACTCGTTTATTAGAGCATATAAATAGCCACGATTGAATAAAATCGAATAATAATTAATGGCTAACAAAGAACGGAGTTGAATACCAAATTGATCTATTCACGAAATAGTCACGGATTAACATTTACCCCTTATATTTATAAAACCATAAACTAGGAGTTACTTAATCGTAATTCCTTTTTTTAGTGAGACTCCACGCCAAGGCGTGGTAAGTCGAACCTGCCTGCCGGCAAAGGCAGGCTAATCCCGTTCCCGATAAATATGGGGATTAGCGGGATCTCTTCAATGAGTACAGTTTCATTTTCTTTACATATTGCAGTATATAGCCACATTTATTTGGTCACTTGATTGATATTTTTCATCTTATGTTTAACACGAATAACACAATGTGACTAATGTTCGTATTTGAGTAATTTAAATTGCATTGCAGTAGATCGATAATGTTTAATTTTGATCTTCTTTTAAGCGATAAATTATGAAAAAAATTGTGATCGATCCGATAGGTGTAATTCACTCGCCTTATAAAAATTCAAAAAATATACCTATTCAAGGAAGATTTAAAGATAAGGTAGAGGCTTTTGCGCTAATTAAAAAT
>Ga0209013_10001174_pt1 | contig 24246 bp, 22 predicted proteins | sample Cruoilmetagenom2_FD_187291 | JGI IMG/M metagenome (GOLD analysis project Ga0209013, IMG submission 187291) | Oil polluted marine microbial communities from Coal Oil Point, Santa Barbara, California, USA - Sample 2 (SPAdes) (version 2) | ecosystem: Environmental > Aquatic > Marine > Oil seeps ... | reverse complement strand
CGCAACCGGACCTGAGACCATCGAAGGCGTGGAAGGCGATGCGGCGATTACCAGTGCGGTGGTTGCCATTGGTGATTACGACCTGACCGAATCTGGCCCTGCCGGTTACACCGACGCGGGCTGGTCATGCACCGAGGGCCTGACGGGCTCGACGGTGACCCTGGCCGCGGATGACGTGGTGACCTGTACGGTGACCAACACCGATGATACGCCCATCATTAGGGATATCGAGTCAATTCCAACATTGAGTGAATGGGCTATGGCTCTGCTAGCACTGATGTTTGTCATGCTGGGCGCAGTTCACTGGAAACAACGTCAACGGCAGCTAATGTAAACGGATAGACTCATTGCGCTAGAAAGAAATGGTGGCTTTGGGGCCGCCATTTCTTTTTGTACAAGTGGAACCAGCGGCGCATGAGCACATTCCCGCGTTCTGCTGGACGGCCAGAGTTGCTCCAAGCGAAACGGGGCCGCCGTCAAAGCTGTCAACCAAAAAGCCGAGACACCCATGACTTTTGCCCATGACTTGGCGGGTAAGAAAGATGGGTGTCTCGACTTTTTCGACTTTTTGCAGACAGTGTTCAATCAGGTTGGACTCAGTTGCCCGCTCTGCACCAGTAAGCGGCCTTAAGCCAATTAAAAATTCAGTGCCACTTTTTTCGGAAATCAGCGAAGAGCAGCCCACCATGGTTGGTAGATTGGGTGTCCCATGCACACTTTATTCGGGTAGTCCCGCATTGAACTCATTGGCGTCCAGTTGCACTGAGGACATGCCAGACATTGAGATGTGTAGTGAATGTCGCGGGTGAAAAGCGGCCAAAACAGGTTACTCAGTAACCATCGGTTTCTGGAAAAAGGGCGTTCAATCGTCCTTGTACTCAAACTACGATTTTCGATGGAACGAAAATTCAATACGTTGGGGTACTCAGTCTGCGGCTAGCAGCCGACGGTCCTGATCGAATCAGTTCCCTCAATATCCTCACCGGCGAACGTGATACCGGCGACTGATGCTTCAATGTTTCCACAGGCAATGCCCGTTTGTCTGGTCTCGAAGTGCAGCACGAGATCCAGGTCGCCATCGCCGTCCACGTCTTTAACGTGTCCACGTCCGTGAGCTTCCATCGCCCCATCCGGGCCAAATTGAACGGTCAGCGGATCCACATGAGTAGCGTCAAAATCCAACGTGTCGCCAGCACCGGTACTTGTCGTCAGGATTGCAACCGGGACTACGCCCTGTGAATCAGGGTTGAATGAATTTGAGTGGCTACCAGGCTTAATGTCGATGACCGGGTCCGTTACTCGGGTAGCAGGTGATAGTGCCGCCAGGACCTCAGGAGCTGCGTCAAGAAACGTGACCAACGAATTGCTGGCATCGGCAAATCCACCTCGATTGCCGAACGTTTGTATCGTCGCTGCGACATAGAACCTGTCGCCCGGGTTGACAAAGAAACCCAGTTGAAGAGGTATTGAAGTAACTCCTGTGGTGGCCGGCTCCATTGGCTCCGCAATCTCCACGCCCAATATATCCCCAGGAGGGAGGCAAAACTGCGGCATCACACAAGGCAGGAGTGCTGCTATATCTACCGTTGAGGAAAGAAGATAAATGCGTGCACTTAACTCAGCGCTCCCAGCTCCAAAAGCAAGTGTACTGGTGTGTTCGTATTCGAACATTCCCCCAAACGTTATGAACTCGGCTATAGAGCCAGTGTACTCGTAGCCTTGGACTGCAAGGGTTGAGGAACCATTGCGGGTATTCGCTTCAACAGTAGAAAAACCACTACCACGCACAGTCGGTGTATCGAGCACGTTTCCGAATGAAACTCTGCCAAAGGAGGAATTAACCCCATCAGTCCTGATTAGGTTGTTTACCTCCCCAAATAATAAGAACGCGCGCGAGGTGTTTATTCTTTGGCCGAGACAATATTCATCGATTGGAACGCCCTCACATTCTCGAAATGTAAGGAAAGTAGAGCTGCCCCAATCGGTCAGAGGCGCTGCATCAGCGTCAGTAGGCATGAGTGCTGATCCAAATCCAAATCCAAATGCAACAAATCCCGTTACGAAAGCAAAAACTGATTTTCTCATTTTGAGCTCACTCCTCGACTTAATTAATAGCTACAATTTCGGCGGGCCTGGCTTTGTTGGTGTCTCCTAACTTTAGGATACAATTGAAATATTGTCTACATAGGTGTGATATGGGGACATCCCTGCGGGAAACTCCGCGTGTCTTTCATTGTAGTCGTTCTCTGAGTATTTCGTATGGTGTTTTCCCAGCAAATGCTCCATGCGGCTGGTGGAAGTTATAAAAGTTTTCCCACTCAATCAGTTTTTCATTCAAATCTCTGTCGTCCACGTAATTCATCAATTGATAAAACTCCTCCTGATCGGATCGGTGTGAGCGTTCCACCTTGCCGTTAAGCTGAGGAGAGCGAGGCTTGATGTAAACGTGTCGGATACCCTTATCTTCAACGTGCCAGTGGAACTTCGCCTGGAACTCATGGCCCCGGTCCGTGCGGAATGTGTGAATCCTGAAGGGGAACTTCTCGATAAAGTAGTTAACGAAGTCACAGGCATTAGCCTGGTTGTGACGGGGGTAGATCTTGAGAGCGCGTACCCTCGTCGCATCATCGATTGCAGCGTACTGATACCGTTTGATTGCTTTTTTGTTTTTATCCAGAAACTTCAGAAACTTAACATCAACCTGAATGTGGTGACCAGGCACCTGTTTTTGATACCTCTTGGTGTGGATTTTATGTCGGCCCACGTTCCGAGGAAGGCGGTTAAGGCCAAGTCGACGCAAGGTACGGTAGACCGTGGTGTCACTTACTCGAAGATCGTGATAACGCTCCAGGTACCAAAAGAGGTGGTCCCATTCCTTTAGACAGCTAAACCCAATTCTATAAGTGAATTCCAGCCCATCGTTTAAGCGGCCAGGGCTAGCGGCTGCTGAGAAAAATATACATCATCTGGTGTCCGGCGTCCCAGGCTGGAGTGTGGCCGTCTTCGGTTGTATAGATCGAAGTAGCGACCTATTCCAGCTCGTGGGTCAGAAACCGTATCGTACGCGTTCAGGTAAACTTCTTCATACTTGACTGATCGCCACAGCCGTTCAATGAACTCATTATCCCGCCAGGCTCCTTTGCCATCCATGCTGATCCGGATGTTATGGTCCTTGAGCATGCCGGTGAAGGCCAGGGATGTGAATTGGCTGCCCTGATCCGAATTCATGATCTCGGGCGGCCCAAAGCGCGCAATCGCTTCTTCCAGCGCCTCTAGTCAAAAGTACACATCCATCGTGATCGAAACACGCCAGGACAATACTTTTCGGGTGTACCAGTCCATCACAGCCACCAGGTACACGAAGCCACGAGCCATCGGAATGTAGGTTAGATCCATTGCCCAGGCCTGATTCGGCCGATCAATAGTGGGGCACCGCAGCAAGTAGGGATATACCGGGTGTTGCGGGTGCCTTCGTGCCGCATAGGGGCCGTAAAAATAAAAAAAAGTGGGTGTCGGGGGCACGGCGAGGGGGCACCATATTTACAATGTGACGTAGTCATTATAATCATGAATCCGTTTTTCCACGGAGCGGTGTTTCGGTGCCAGCCTGGTCCGGCTCCGCGTCGCAGAACTGCGCCCAGTCAGTCATCAGGCGAGTTCGCCTGGCGATCAGATCACTGCGAAAGTATGCAGCCTCTGCTTTGTCCCTTAACTGGTGGGCCATGGCGTGTTCGATCACTTCACGTGGGTAATCGGTCTGATTTGTTGCCCAGTCGCGGAAGGTGGAACGAAAGCCCTGCGCGGTGATGCCTGGCTTGATCTGCTTGATAAGCTTCATGGCTGCAGCGGTGGTTATGCCTTTTTTAAGAGAAACGCCGGGGAATACAAATTCGCTGGTTTGGGGCAACTGTCTGAGCAAGGTCACAGCCTGCGGTGACAGTGGAATGGTGTGTTCTCTATTGGTTTTCATGCGTTCGGCAGGGATAGTCCATACCTTGCCCATCAGGCCAAACTCGGACCAGCGTGCGCCGACAACTTCACCAGGGCGGGTGGCGGTCAATATCTGCAATTCGAGAGACCTGGCGGCAAGTGAATTGACGGCACGCAGCCTGGACATGAATGCACCCGCCTGTTGGTAGTCGAGGGCAGGACGTTGTTGCACTTTTTTCAGCCTGGTAGGATTCGGCAACAGTTTATCCAGGTGTCCGCGCCAGCGGGCCGGATTCTCTCCGCTGCGAAACTTGTGGTCAGTCGCCCAATCCAGCACAGCTTTGATGCGCTGGCGCACGCGGGTTGCGGTTTCGGTTTTGCTTGTCCATATCGGCTCAAGACAGAAAAACACCAGGCTGGTATCAATATCGGCAACAGGGAACGTCATTACCGGAGCGGCGTATTTGTTTAGCGTGGAAGACCACTGCGCGGCGTGTTTCTCACTACTCCAGCCGGCCTTGTGGGTGTTTATATAGCGCGTTGCGCACATTTCGAATGTCAATGCACTGGTGCGCGCAGGGGTTGTTTCCAGGGAATTCCCGTGAGCCTCCGCTATTGGGTCTTTGCCCTGCCGCACTAGTTGGCGGCATTCACCGGCAAGCCGGCGCGCTTCTTGCAGTGAAACGTCGTAGGCGCCGAACGGCCCCAAACCCCTTTCGCGCAATTTGCCCACGCCCTTGCTCTTTTTGGTTGTGTAGTGGGCCTGGCGGTCACGCCAGCGGAAACACCAATATTTTCGGCCATTCGGTTTTACGTTCAGGTACAGGCCGCCGCCATCTGCGTGATAACCAGATTTCCGCGTTTTGGCGCAAAAGGGTGCTGCCAGTTTCTCGCGCATTTTATTTCTCCTGGTTCGAATCCCTGTTGATTTGCCCAACGTAATCGTCCCATATATAGACCCATATATTGAACGTAAAACGTGAGTTTATAGCAAGATTTAGCATTAGACAACTTTTGACCGTTAATGCTATATTTAATAATGGTTTTAGAGATACAAGTGAATAGTTTCAGAGGGAGATATACGGCGATAATTAGCTTGAAGTTAGAATCCCTTATATACAGTTTATGACCCCCAACCGAGGGAGTTTTGTTCAATATAGAGGTCGCTTGCGGCCGACGGTTTAAGAGCCTGTCGGCCGCAAGCGACCTCTTACAGGTGTATCGGCCTTCAATTGGAAATTTTGCTAAAACCGTCGGCCGCAAGCGAACTCTTACAGTTGTATCAGCGGTCATGGTAAAAATAATCGTTAATAATTATCGCCCGCGAGCGGGCTCTTACAGTAGTATTGGCAGCCAATGAAATTTCAGACTACAGGTTACCGTTCAAAATCTATTCTGACTGACGTCGGTTTGGGCATTTTTGAAGGTGTGGATAACGCTTTGTGGTGTTATGCATTCGCCACGGTGCTTTTCGCCGGTGCATTTACCTCGTTTTTGCCCCTGCTGGTGGTTTTGTTGTTGTGTGGGTGGGCGCTGACCATTCTTTCTGTCAGCACGACCAGCGCGACGAAACTGCACATCATGAAGCTGGATGAGCAGGCGATCGTCATCCTGGCGTCCGTGGGAGGTTTGCTGGTGGCCAATGTTGGTTTCGATGTGATGTCGACGCGCGGGCTGGCCACGATGCTGGCCGTCATGTCGCTCACGTCGGTGACGGTTGCCTTGAGCTTTTTCGCGGTCGGGCAGTTTCAACTGACCCGGCTGCTGGAATTGCTTCCTTACCCGGTAATCTGCGGGTTTATGGCGGGTATCGGCTGGCTGTTGGTACAGGCCGGTGTCGGTATTGCCGTTGATCTGCCTATTTCACGGGAGTTTTTGGAGGTATTGCAGGACAAAAGCAGGTTATTGAAGCTGGTGTTTTACGCTGCGGTGGGGCTGGCCCTGATGATTGGCGTTACACGGATCAACAAGGTATGGGTGCTGCCGGTAGCGTCCGTTCTCATCCTGATCGGCTTTCATAGCGTGATTGCGCTGATGGGCTATTCAAGGCCGGACCTGGTTGCCCAGGGCTGGTTGTTCGATATACCGCTTGAATCGGTCAGTACGCTTGGTTTCCTGGATGGCCTGTCCATGAGTGATATCGATACGCAGTTCATCGTCACCGTAATGCCCCAGATCCTGACCATCGCTTTCCTGGCGCTACTGAGCGCCTCGATGTCGTTGTCGGCGCTGATGGCGTCGGGCTATCAGCATTTGAACACATCGGATGAAATGAAAAATATTGCCGGTGGTAATGTCCTGAGCGCGATGGTGTGTTGTCCACCCAGTTATACAGATGTGACAGCTTCCTCGCTTTACGAGCGTTTCGGCGCATCCAGCCGGTGGATGCCTATCGTCTCCGCCGTCGTTTTGCTTGGGGTTGCCGCCATTGGCGGTTGGTTGATTGCCTTTATGCCCAAGCTGTTGGTCGGGGCCACGGTGTTCCTGTTTGCTTTCCAGATGTTGTACGAGTGGTTGTATGAGAATGTGCGGGGCTTCCAGCCGATCGATTACACCATCGTCCTGATCATTCTCGGCACGGTGATTTTTGTCGGTTTTATGCCGGGAATCCTGGTGGGTATTTTGCTGGCCCTGTTGCTGTTTGTGCTGAGGTACAGCATGATCAGCGCGGTCCATGGCCGGCACAGCCTAGCGGATTTCCGCAGCTCGGTGGAACGCTCCTCATCCAGGATCCAACTGCTGGATGTTCATGGCACGGAAGCGCTGATCTACACCTTGCGTGGGTTTTTGTTCTTCGGCACGGCTAATGCGATCCTGGATACGATCAGGGATGATCCGGATATACAGGACGGCAAGTTCATTGCGATTTTGCTGGATTTGAAACGGGTGACCGGTATTGATATTTCCGCCCTGTATACATTTGTACAAATCAAAAAAATCTGTGAATCAGCGGGGATCCAGCTGATCTATTCGGGCATTCCGGAACAAACTAAAAAGAGCTTTCGATTGCTGGATGTCGTCAGTAAAGTCCATTCCAATGAGCTGGTATTCACAGAGTCTGATTACGCAGTGGAATATATGGAAGGCCTGCTGCTGGACAAATACGGTGGCGATTCGACGGAGCGATCTATTGAGGATCACCTGAGCAGGATTTTTGAAGACCAGGAAAAAGCACGGGTATTGATGAGTGCCCTGACCAGCGTCGAGTGCGGGGAGGGCGAGACCCTGTTCAGGCAGGGCGACCCGGATGGGGGTTTTTACATCCTTGAGCGGGGATCATTGACGGCCTATATCGAGACCTCGATGAATGGTCTGAAAAGGGTGAAAAAATTCAGGCCGGGAGCGGTGATCGGGGAAATGTCCAGCTACACTGCGGAACGCATCCGCACCGCCACCCTGATCGCCGATGAGCCTTCATTGCTGTGGCATATGACGGCGGAAAAGCTGTCTCACCTGGACAGTGAGAATTTCGAACTGGCTGCATCCATCCACGAGCTGGTAGCGCGCACATTGGGTAGCCGGATATCGTATATGAACCGCAGGCTAATGCTGGAGCTGCGGTAAGGATCTATTGTAAGAGTGTGCTTACGCGCGACCTTCCAGAGCGGTCGGCCCCAAGGGACCTCTTACAGTAGAGCGGTCGGCCGTAAGTGACCTCTTGTTAGTGGTGGTGGTGGGACTCGTCGTCCAGCAGGTGGACCTCCCATAGCTCCTTGTGCGAGAAATGCAGGTGCGGGCGCAGGGCCTTCATGCCGGCCTTGCCTATGCTTTTCTCTAACCCATGAAATTCTGTAAGTTTTTCAATAATTTCCCTATCAATGCTCACGTTGATTCCCTGTTCTCTCGCGAGCAGGAGTTGTTCGGCGCTCAGGACGAGTTCGGTGTGCAGGTGAAAGTAGTAGACCATGTCCCGGGCCACCGAGCCGGTCACCACTTGTTTGAGGTCCATTAAAAAGCGGCCGGCTTCGCAACCGCTGAGTTCCCCGTGGTCGATCTGCCGCAGCAATCGCTTGTGGGAGTCGAAATCCACTTCCAGGTAATTATGGATGGCGGCTGTATTGCGCTCAAAAAGCATGAACAGCAATGTGGGCAGGATCAGCAGGGTTACCGAGGTCGACAAGACGGGTGACACCGGAAAGTGGTTGAAGATCGAATGCAGGATGATGGCCGCGAGCAGGCCCGGCAGGTAGAGCAGTGGGTTCATTTTCAAATGCCGCTCTGTCATGGTCTGAGCCAGGATCGCGAAGATTGCGGTTGTCCCCCCATGCATGATCGCGGTGCCGAAACCCCGCACAAACCAGATGCCGTAGTGGGCGTCGGCAGCCAGGGTGAGATAGTAGATGTTCTCCACTAATGAAAAACCGGCACCGACGGTAAACCCCAGGATGCCTGCATCGATCAGGAAACCAATCCGGTTGGTGCGAAACAGGAAAACCAGCACGCCGGCTTTGAGTGTTTCCTCGACGATGGGTGCGCCATACTGCGTGTAACTGACGAAACCGGTCTGCGAGTAGTCCAGTACAAAACCATTGACGAAGGCACTGATGACGGCAATGATGCCGCCAGCAACAAATACCTTCAGAATGAAGCGGGCTCCGAGCAGTCGGTGGCTGTCCAGGTGATCCAGAACTAGGACAAGCGCGATTACCGGGAGGAGCGCAATCAGTGCTTTCAAAAATATTTCAGGCAGCATTTTGTTTCAGCAGCGACTATTATGTTGTAAAGAAGACAAGAGCCCACATCCTACATCAATGACCCAGAGACAGTGGAATCGTGTCTTGCAGCAGGGTGATCGGCTTGGAAGGGTGGTCGGCCCCAAGGGACCTCTTACATGTAAGAGCGTGCTTGCGCGCGATCTTCCAGAGCGGTCGGTCCCAAGGGACCTCTTACAAGAATCAAGAGACTGAGGAATAATAAAAATATGACCGGCAATCGAAGATTCCATGCGGTGAGTACTTTGCAGCGCTTTTCCCTGCTCATCATCCTGATGGCGCTTTCCCCGGCTGCATGGGCTGCCGGTGGCGCCATGCCGTCGCTGGTGCATGATATTGGCATCAGCCTGTTGGCGGCAGGCGCTCTGGGGGTGATTTTCACCCGGCTTAAAATTCCGAGCATTGCCGCGTTCCTGCTGGCGGGCATCCTGATCGGTCCGATCGGCCTCAAGCAGGTCACCGATCCCGACAATATCGACACCATCGCTCAACTGGGTTTTATCCTTTTACTTTTCCTGATCGGCCTTGAAATTGATTTCAAGAAAATCCTCGGCAGTGGCAAGTCGATTGTCTTATCCGGCCTGTTGCAATACCCGCTTACCATCCTGTTTGGGGCGGGGGCGGTGAAGTTAATGATCATGCTGGGCATCGGAGGTAGCTTGCTCAGTGAAAGCCCGTTTGCGGCGGTCTATATTGGAGTGATCATTGCCGGGTCCTCGACACTGCTGGTGGTGAAGCTGTTCCAGGAGCATTTTGAACTCGACACCCAGCCCGGCCGCCTGTCCCTGGGTATGTTGATTTTCCAGGATATCTGGGTGATCGTCGCCATCCTGATCCAACCTAATCTGGAAAATCCGGAACTGGGAATGATCGCCATGTCATTCCTCGGGATTACCTTGTTGAGCCTGTTCACCGTTATTATCGCGTTGTCCTTTGTCGGACGAGCGTTTGTGTGGATTGCCAAAACGCCTGAGATGACCTTGCTGGGCGCCCTGGCGTGGTGTTTTATAGTGGTTTTCATCGGTGTGAACCTGGACCATATCTTTGAAAGCACCTATGGCCGTAATTTCCACATGTCAGTCGGCCCCGGCATGGCGGCCCTGATTGCCGGTGCGAGTATCGCCAACCTGCCGTCGAGTACCGAAATCATAACCAAGGTCGCTACGGTGAAGGACTTCTTTATCACGCTGTTCTTTGTCGCCCTGGGGGTGAGCATTCCCATGCCGGAAAGCTTTGACGTCATCATTCTTGCCGTTGCGCTGGCAGTGGTGGCGGTGGTGGCGCGCCAGTTTGTGTTTTTCCCGCTGTTCTACTGGTTTGGGGTAGACCAGAGGAACGCGGAAGTGACCTCTATTCGCCTGGCGCAGATATCGGAGTTTGGCCTGGTTATCGCGTTCCTGGGCGTGCAGTTCGGGCATTTGAGTCCGAGCCTGACCAGTGCGGTAATCTTCGCGTTCGTTATCACGGCGCTAGCGACGCCCCTGATGTATGGTAAGGCGTACGAGATCCATGGCTGGATTCGGCCGATTCTGGAGAAGCTGGGTTTCAAGGCGCCGCCTGAACTGGAAGTTGAAGATGAAAGCCAGTACAAGCTGGCGCTGTTGGGTTTTCACCGTGACGCATCTTCCCTGTTGTATAACCTGGAGCAGAGCGATCCGGACTTACTGCGCGAGACCCTGGTCATTGATTTCAACGTGGCCCTGCATGATGCCATAACCGCCACCGGCGCCACGGTCAAATATGGCGACCTGGCTAACCCGGAATCTCTGCATCATCTCGGTCTGAGCCATGCGAAGGTTATTGTCTGCACCATTCCCGATGATCTGCTGCGGGGCATCGACAATCGCTCACTGGTCCACGTCGTTCGCGAGATGAGTCCCAAAGCGGTCATCATCGCCAATGCTATCAGTATCGATGAAATACAAAATGTTTATGATGCAGGAGCGGACTATGTCTATCTTTCCCGCTTCGAGGCTGCCTGGACACTGAAAAAGGCGATCCACGAAGCGCTTGAAAAGCGCATCGAGGTATTCAAACGGAAACGCATGACACGTAACTTGTACTCAGAAGACCGAAAGGAAGTTTTACGATAAGGTTTTTCTGTAAGAGTTCGCTCGCAAGCACGCTCTTACATGTATGATTTAATAAAAGGTGTACAAAGGGAGCATCAATTGACACTGCTAGTCCAGATTACTGATACACATATCCTGTCGAGGGGGGAGTTACTGTACGGTACCGTTGATACGGCTGCCCACCTGCGCGAAGCGGTAGTGGAAATCAACGCGATGGATCCGCAACCGGATCTGGTGATGATTACCGGTGACCACGTGGAGAAGCCGAGCGATGCAACCTATTCTCACTTTGATGAACTGATCGCGCCACTCAAGGCGCCAGCGTTCCTGATCCCGGGAAATCACGATGACCCGGAAATAATGTGGAAACATTTCGGCGGCACGTCAATGTTTCCGGGCAAACCACCGTGTTATCAGTATGTGATCGACGACTATGATTTCAGGATCCTGGCCCTCAACAGCCACCTGGACGACACTGAACTGCCGAGTTTCGGAGAACAGCGCTTGTGCTGGCTGGAACAGGAACTGGCGAAATCCGAAAAGCCAACCCTGATCGCCATTCACCACCCGCCAATGAAAACAGGGGTCTACTTCATCGATATGGCAGGGGAGGAATGGTACCAGGGTATTAAAGACGTCCTGGCAAGAAATCCCCAGGTGCAGTTGATCATTTGCGGACATGGGCACATGGAGCTGATCGGGCGGATCGGCAACGTACCCATCTACATGTCGGGCAGCACCGCTCACCAGTTGATTGCCGGGCGCGTTATAGACCGGGCGCCGGCTTTTGATCCCTCCCGGGTGGCGCCAGTACTGCATCAATGGCTGGGCGACGTATTCGCCAGCGGTGATAACCCGTGGCCCGCATGGGTGGAAGAAGAGCGCATCGATAAATCAGCCGGCGTGGACTGGGCAGAACTGAAGGACCACATGCTTGGCTCGCTAAAACCCCGGCCATGACGCCATGAGGCCATGAGACGTTACCTGGCTCGTGCAGGGCTGGCTGTCCTGCTGACACTCTTGACCCTGATGCACGTCTCGGGCCTGTATACCTACCCCTACGTTGATGAAATAGAAAACCTGCTTTACGACACCCGTGTCCGTTTATCCGCACCGCGCGGTATCGACAAGCGGATTGTCATTGTAGCTATCGATGAGGCCAGCCTCCAGGTGCACGGCCACTGGCCCTGGACCCGGGACAAGCTGGCCCTGCTGGTTGAGCAGATGTTTGACTATGGCGTTGCGGTGGCGGGCTTCGATATGGTGTTTGCCGAGCGTGACGAGAGCGCCGATGTCGATCTTTTGCAGACGCTGGCCCCGGGACCGGAAGACGCAAAGTTCCGGCAGCGGTTGAAAGAACTCGAGGCCCAATTGGATCGCGACCAATTGTTCGCAAAGGGGCTCGCCGGCAAGCAGACCGTGCTGGGTTACTATTTCGATCGCAACGAAGAAACGGCTTTTGAGACCGGCCAGTTGCCGATGGCGGCTTTCGACCTGGACGAGTCGATGATGAACAACATTTTCATTCCCCGCGCTGCAGGCTATGCGGGCAGCCTGCTGGTGCTGATGCAGGCATCCTGGAGTGGTGGGTTTATTGATAACCCGCTGATTGATACAGACGGCGTAGTGCGGCGCGCGTCGCTGTTGCAGGAGTACAGGCTCAGTGTTTATGAATCCCTGGCCCTGGCTGTCGCCGCTGCCTATTTTGACGACATCACACTGCCGATTTTCGTAGACGCATCCACCTGGATGGGTGATTACCCGCCGCTGGAAGGCCTGGAACTTGCCGGTCATCCCCTGCGGATCGACCCGCAGGGTGGAGTGCTGGTGCCTTACCGGGGCCCGGCGGGTAGTTTTCCCTACGTGTCGGCACGCGACATCATGGATGGCACGCTCGCGAATCCGGAAGTTCTTGATGGCGCCATCGTGCTGGTCGGCGCCACCGTACCGGGTCTGGAGGATATAAGATCCACGCCCTTCGGATCCATCTACCCCGGAGTCGAGGTGCACGCCAATGTGGTGGCGGGGATACTTGACGGCAATTTCCGTTGGAAGCCGGCCTACACGGCGGCGGCCGAGATGATCGTCGTTGCCGTATTTGGTCTGCTGACCGCCCTGTTGCTGCCGCTGCTCAAGCCGTTGATTGCGACCCTGGTTTTCTTCACTGTTGTGGTGGGCGCCCTGGCGGTGAATTATTACATGTGGGAAGTGATGCGCCACGTGATGCCGTTGGCGATGACGTTATACGTGCTGACGGGCATTTATGTCATCAATATGGTCTTTGGATACCTGTTCGAATCCCGTAGCCGGCATCACATGGATAATCTCTTTGGCCGTTATGTCCCGCCAGACCTGGTCAAGGAAATGAGCAAGAATCCTCAGAGCTACTCATTGGCCAGCAGAAAACTCGAACTGAGTGTTTTGTTCAGTGATATCCGGGGCTTCACCTCGATCTCGGAGGGGCTGGAGGCGGAGGTTCTTTCTGAACTCATGAACGAATACCTTACGCCGATGACCCGGATTGTGCATGAATCCACCGGCACAATTGACAAATACATCGGTGACGCCGTAATGGCCTTCTGGGGCGCGCCGGTCAGGGATGCCTATCACGCATCAAGGGCGGTTGGCGCGGGGCTGGCCATGCAGGAGGCGCTGGTCGATCTGAACCGTGATTTCGAGAAAAAAGGCTGGCCCGAGATTAAAATCGGGGTGGGCATCAATACCGGGCCGATGAGCGTGGGCAACATGGGCTCCACCTTCCGCCAGGCCTATACCGTGCTGGGGGATGCGGTAAACCTGGGGTCTCGTCTCGAGGGCATCACCAAGGTGTATGGCGTTGGTTTTATCGTCGCCGAGTCCACCGCGGAAAAAGCGCACGAATATCTCTACCGGGAACTGGACAAGGTGCGGGTGAAGGGTAAGGAAGAACCGGTCACTATCCTGGAGCCGATGGGTTTGAAAGAAGAGTTGCCGGATGAGGTGAAGGTGAGGGTAGAAGCATTCAGAACGGCCCTGCTCATGTACCGTAAACAGGACTGGGATGCAGCTCAGGAAGCGCTGGAAGTCTTACTGAACAACGAACCGGAGACCCTACTGTACGAGCTTTACCTGGAACGGATAGCCCATTTCAGGGGAGAACCACCCGGCGATTACTGGGATGGCGTTTTCACCCACAAAACCAAGTAACCTGTCGCGGGGGTGGTCGCTCAAGAATATATTTCAACAATTGTGCTAGAATATATAGGTAAGCACCTGAATCCCTCAGTTTTTACAGGCGCTAATACAAAAAACACGATGAAAAATCGTTACTGCTGGGGGAATATGCCACGTATTACGGGCCTGGGGGGACGCGCGGCAGCTTTTAGGGGATGCGTCACCAACCTTTTGCAAGACAGGCTGTAATACTTAATGATCGCGACTTTTTTGATCGCGGGAATTGAGATAGAGCTTACTGTCTCAACTGAAAAGGGATAAGGAAACATGTTGAAATTTAAACTGCACAGCAAAGTCATAACGGGTTTGGTCCTGGCTTCTTCAATGTTTGCATCCAGTTTTGCGATGACCGCGGACAACACCGGCATGGTAGTAGCTTCGCGTGGTGATGTGACGGCGGAAATTGGCGGCGAGCTTAGGATCCTGAAACAGGGCGATGATATTTTTGTCACTGACGAGATCGTCACCGGAGACAAGAGTTTCGCCGTGTTGCAGTTCGTGGATGGCGCCAAGGTTACCGTGAGGCCGAATTCAGCCATAGTAATCGAAGACTATGTTTACAATGGAACTGACGAAGATGTAGCGACGCTGAGCCTGGTATCCGGCGGCCTGCGGGTCATTACCGGTGCGATGGCGAAATCGAATCCTGAAAACTACAAGGTCCGCACCCCGGTAGCACTGATGGGCGTTCGCGGCACCGAGTTTGCCGTGATGCTGTGCGGCGACCAGCTTTGTGCTGATGGCAATATGGAAGAGTAGGCGGACGCCTGCTTAAGTACGGGTTTACTGTAAGAGTGTGCCTGCGCGTGAAATAAAGTAAGCAAGCGACTTCAGATAAATTAACAAAAAGCCCTGGCTGAAAAGCCGGGGCTTTTTTTGTTCACTGGATTCCGGATGGATCGTTGCACAAATAGTTTCAAATACATGCATATGTGCTATGAGGTTAATGTATATAATCACATATTGCGTTTGGGTATTATTGTAAGAGCATCCTTGGGCGCGAAATATGGTTTGCTAATCAGGCGCAAGTTGGATATCGAACCGGTCGGCCGCAAGCGACCTCTTGTAAGAGCATCCTTGGGCGCGAAATATGTTTTGTTAATCAGGCGCAAGTTGGATTTCGAACCGGTCGGCCGCAAGCGACCTCTTACAGTAGGAGGAAGGTACTGATTTATGCTGCTAAGCCTCCAACATTCCTGGTGGTTGGTTCCAGTCACGGCACTGGCGACAGCAGCGCTTGCCCTCCTGCTGATCCCGCTGGCCAGCAAAGCCGGCCTGTTGGACCACCCCAACCAACGCAAGGTGCACGATTCTGTCACACCTGTAACCGGCGGCCTCGCCATCTTAATCACGCTTGCGGCGGTCTTTTACTGGACCATGCCGGGCGACCGTTTCGTACAGGCACTGGGCGCCGGCGGTCTGTTGATGGCGCTCACCGGCATGGCTGACGACCGCCTGAAACTCTCGGCTGCACTGCGCTTCCTGGTGCAGATGGGCGCCTGCCTGGTAATGATCCTCTACGCCGATGTGCGCCTGGATGATTTCGGCCGACTGTTCTTCAACGAAGTTCTTACGCTCGGGTGGCTCGCCGGCCCAGTCACCATTTTCGCCGCAATAGGCGTCATCAACGCCTTCAACATGATCGACGGCATGGACGGCCTGGCCGGCAGCGTCTTCCTGGTTGCCGCCGCCTGCATGGCTTTGTTTGCCGCCCGGGCAGGGCAGAGCGAACTGCTGTGGATCCTGTTGTTCTCAATTGGTGCCGTTGTGGGATTTTTGCTGTTAAACGCCAGGCTGCCCTGGAATGAAAAAGCGCGTATTTTCCTGGGTGATGGCGGATCGCTGTTGCTGGGCTTCATCCTGGCCTGGTGCTTCATCGCCCTGGGTAGCGACCACCAGGAAGGCAGCGTACGGGTCTTCATGCCCATGACCGCCGTGTGGCTGCTGGCCGTGCCCTTGCTGGACACCACCACGCTAATGTGGAGCCGCTGGCGATCCGGCCGTTCTGCCTTTTCCGCCGATCAGCACCATTTGCACCACGCCTTTTTGCGCGCCGGCTTCAGTGTGGACGAAACTTGGGTGAATATTACACTGCTGGCAACCGTGTTGGCCGGTGTGGGCGTCCTGTTCGAAATTTCAGGTGCACCGGAGTACGCCAGCTTCTGGGCATTTATGGTCGTTGCGTTCAGTTACTACGCCTACATCAAGCACTCGTGGCAAACCCAGCGTTTCCTCAACCGGAATTTCATCTACAATGATTTCGATCTGTAGGGCCCCGTTTGCTGTAAGAGGTCCCTTGGGGCCGAGATACCTCAGAGCTTGTCGGCCGCAAGCGACCTCTTGTAAGAGCGTCCTTGGGCGCGAAATGTGTTTTGTTAATCAGGTGCATTTTTTATCGAACCGGTCGGCCGCAAGCGACCTCTTACAGTTGGAGGGTCGGTCGCAAGCGACCTCTTGTAAGAGCGTCCTTGGGCGCGAAAAATGTTTTGTTAATCAGGTGCATTTTTTATCGAACCGGTCGGCCGCAAGCGACCTCTTACAGTTGGAGGGTCGACTGCAAGCGACCTCTTACAATAGTTTTGGACGAAGAATATGAAACAAATAAAAACTCCCTTACGCATCTTGATCACCGGCGGCGCCGGTTTCCTCGGCTCGCACCTGTGCGACCGCCTGCTGGCAGCAGGCCACGACATCCTGTGCGTAGACAACTTCTACACCAGCACGCGCCGCAACATCACGCACTTGCTGGAACACCCTAATTTTGAACTGATGCGCCACGACGTAACTTTCCCGCTGTACGTGGAAGTCGACCGCATCTACAACCTGGCCTGCCCGGCATCGCCCATCCATTACCAGCGCGACCCGGTGCAGACCACCAAGACCAGCGTACACGGCGCCATCAACATGCTGGGCCTGGCCAAGCGCACCGGGGCAAGAATACTGCAAGCCTCTACCAGCGAAGTCTACGGCGACCCCGAACTGCATCCGCAACCGGAAAGTTACTGGGGCAACGTCAATCCCATCGGCGTGCGCTCCTGTTACGACGAGGGCAAGCGTTGCGCCGAAACCCTGTTCTTCGACTACCGCCGCCAGCACAACATGCCGATCAAGGTAGCGAGAATCTTCAACACCTACGGCCCCCGAATGCTACCCAACGATGGCCGGGTAGTCTCCAACTTCATCATGCAGGCGCTGCAGGGCAACGACATCACGATTTATGGCGATGGCAGTCAAACCAGGTCCTTCTGTTATGTCGACGACCTGGTGGAAGGCCTGATTCGCCTAATGGAAAGCGTCGAGGAAGTCACCGGCCCTATCAACCTGGGCAACCCCGGCGAATTCTCCATTAAAGAACTGGCCGAAAAAGTGGTATCCATGACCGGTTCCAACTCGAAAATCGTATACGAACCACTCCCCCAGGACGACCCGACCCAACGCCAGCCCGACATCACCCAGGCCAGGGAAAAACTCAACTGGCAACCAGATGTCGCCCTGGAAGATGGCCTCAAAACCACAGTAGAGTACTTCAGTGACCTGTAAGAGGTCCCTTGGGGCCGACTTCTTCCAGAACCTTTCGGTCGCAAGCGACCTTGTACAGTTAGAGGGTCGGCCGCAAGCGACCTTGTACAGTTGGAGGGTCGGCCGCAAGCGACCTCTTGTAAGAGCGTCCTTGGGCGCGAAATGTGTTTTGTTAATCAGGCGCAAGTTGGATATCGAACCGGTCGGCCGTAAGCGACCTCTTACAGTTGGAGGGTCGGCCGCAAGCGACCTCTTACAGCGCGTGTACGCGCCATGAGCAGGACTATTCTGGTTACCGGGGCAACGGGGTATATTGGCTCGCACACCTGCCTCGCACTGCTGGAAGCAGGCTTCAATGTCATTGGCATCGACAACCTCAGTAACAGCAAGGAAGAATCCCTGCGCCGGGTGCAACAAATCACTGGCAAGACGATCACGTTTATTAAGTGTGATCTACTGGACAAAGCCGGACTGGACAAGGTCTTCGATGAGCACGAGCCATCCGCCGTCATCCATTTCGCCGGCCTCAAAGCCGTAGGCGAGTCCGTCGAACTGCCCTTGCTCTATTACAAAAATAACCTCACCGGCACCATCAACCTGCTCCAGGCCATGGTCGAGGCCCAGGTTAAAAACATCGTTTTCAGCTCCTCGTGCACCGTTTACGGCGCGCCGGAAAAACTCCCCATCCGTGAAGATTTCCCGCTGGATGCGGTAAACCCATACGGCCAAACCAAGCTCACCATCGAATACATTCTCCTGGATCTGTACGCTTCAGACCCCCAGTGGAACATCTCTATCCTGCGCTACTTCAACCCGGTCGGTGCCCACCCCAGCGGTGACATCGGTGAAGACCCAATGGGCATCCCCAGCAACCTGATGCCTTACATCACCCAGGTAGCTGTGGGTGAACGCGAAGAACTGTCCGTATTCGGCGGCGACTACGACACCCCCGACGGCACCTGCATCCGCGATTACATCCACGTAGTCGACCTGGCACAGGGCCATCTCAAAGCACTGGAAAAGCTGCAGGAAAACCCCGGCGCCATCATCCACAACCTGGGAACAGGGCAGGGCTATTCAGTACTGGATGTGATTAACGCCCTTGAACAGGCCACCGGCATAAAGATACCGTTCAAAATCGTCGCTCGCCGGCCCGGAGATACCACAGCCGTTTATGCAGACCCCCGCCTGGCAGAGCAGGACCTGAACTGGAAAGCCAGGCTGGATTTGCAGCAGATGTGCAAAGACGCCCACCGCTGGCAATCCAAAAACCCCCGGGGATACCTGTAAGAGCGCGCTTGCGCGCGACTTTCCAGAGTGGTCGGCCGCAAGGGACCTCTTACAGTAGCGGTCGGCACCAAGGGACCTCTTACATGTGAGGAAACAGGCGATTAGAATATAGGGATGAAAGTTCTGATCACCGGCGCAGCAGGCTTTATTGGCAACGAACTCGCTTTGCGTCTCACCACCCGGGGTGACGAGGTTGTCGGCATAGACAACCTCAACGACTATTATGAAGTCTCACTAAAACAAGCACGTCTGGATCGCCTGAAAGACGAGTCACGCTTTACTTTCCTCAAGCTGGATATCGCGGACAGAGCAGCCATGTCGAAGCTGTTCACGGAACAGCGCTTTGACGCAGTGGTCAACCTCGCCGCCCAGGCAGGCGTGCGCTATTCGCTGAAAAATCCCGGCGCCTATGTGGATGCAAACCTGGTCGGCTTCGCCAACATCCTGGAAGGCTGCCGCCAGTCCAAAGTCAAACACCTGGTTTTTGCTTCATCAAGCTCTGTCTATGGCGCAAATACCAGGCTGCCTTTCTCCGAGCAAGACAACGTGGACCACCCGGTATCGCTTTACGCCGCATCCAAAAAAGCCAATGAACTGATGGCGCACAGCTATGCCCATCTGTACAGCTTACCCTGCACCGGCCTGCGCTTTTTCACCGTGTACGGTCCCTGGGGACGACCGGACATGGCATATTTCAGTTTCACTCGGAAAATACTCGCCGGCGAGGCGATCCCGGTATTCAATGAGGGCAGGATGAAACGCGATTTTACCTACATCGATGACATCATCGAAGGTGTCGTGCGGGTAATCGATAAGCTGCCCGGGGGTGATGAACAATGGAATGGGGACGAGCCGGATCCGGCTACCAGTTACGCCCCTTATCGTATCTTCAATATTGGCGCCAACAATGTGGTGCAGTTACTGGATTTCATCCGCGTGCTGGAAGATTGCATTGGGAAGAGAGCAAGCCTGAATATGCTGCCCATGCAAAGCGGTGATGTGAAAGCCACTTTTGCCAATGTCGATGCCTTGCAAGAAGCGGTGGGATACAAACCATCTACTTCCATTGAAACCGGCCTGCAACGTTTCGTTGACTGGTACAAGCAGTACTACAGCGAAACTTAGCCCCCCGCGACTGGATCCCGAATGTCGCTTTGCGAATCCGGGGTGACAGGGGATTTATCAGTACTCTAATTTTTTCTTACCAATCGATTCAGCAAAATATCTTCAACGTTTTGCCTTGAATCAATGACCGACAAAACATAAACGATTGATTCTGAAATTCGGTATATGAGTCGCCAGGGCGGGATGACCAATTCGCGATATTGGAGGATTCCCTGCTGCATGAGTTCTGGAACGATGCGTCCACGATGTGGCAGGGAATAGAGGTTTGAAGCCCTGGTTTTTATCTTTTCCAGTTGGTCTTTTGCTGCCAGTGGATTCCCGGAATGGATGTGTTTGATAATATCTGTAAGGTCTTGTTCAGCAACTCCTGCCCACACGACCTCATATTTCGTACCCATTTAAATGCCTTATTTATGGGTCTAGCAGTTGTTCCAAATCTGAAAACACTTGTTTTTGTGGTTTTGAATTTCCGCTTCGAATATCCTCTTCCCCCAACGACAGAAGCTTTAAAATCCCAATGGTGTTTCTCATATTTTCATAGCTTTCGGGATCCTGGAGCACCGCTTTTGGTTCGCCATTTTGCGTAATGATTATTGGTCTGTGAGTTTCATTAACCTGTTTTAACAAATCTTTTGCCCGGGATTTAAGATAGGTCACAGGTCTGATATCGGTAGAAATTTTCACAATAATTACCTCCAGTCCTTTTATAGTACCTTATTATGGACGTTTGTCCCAGTTCATCAAAGCGCATTCTTCAGGTTCAGGTGCTGATGAAACGGTTGGAAGTCTTTGTCGGAGTGCAGCAGGGGAAGCCGGTTTTCGATGCAATAAGTGGCAATGATGGAATCCACTGTCTTGCGTACTGTAAGCCCCTTCTTTCTCAGCGACCGGAAATTCGCCGCACTTTTTAGCGCTATCGTGGTATCCAGCATGTTCACGACGTGGAGTGACAGCAGGAGATCCCGGGCCTTGCGAAAATCCTGGTCTGCTCTAAAACCCTGTAATACTTCGGCCAGCACCAGGTCACCGATGGCAATCAGCTCCTCGCCAAGCAAGGAATCGAGGTGGTCTGCTTCTGGGGTGTCATTGCCGGTGAAGTAGTCGATCCAGACACTGGAATCGACAACAATCATCAATCAGTCCTCATCTCATCGAGGTCGCCCACCCAGTCAAGTTTTCCGCGATAGTTGCGGATATTTTCCTGGGTTTTCAAGCGGAGCAGAGTTTTGAGCCCCGCCTCCACGGCTTCCCGTTTTGTCTTGATGCCGGTCAGCTTCAAGACCCTGCTCATGAGTTCATCATCAATAACGATGTTTGTGCGCATATGCCACCAATGTGTATAGAAACTGTTAAACATACACATTAATCCATACGTAGATAAGGTTCAAGACATTAGCTATCACAATTTACCAAACCGTCTTGACCGTCGTCGCATCCCGCAGATTCTGATCCGCAGTGACAATGGGTGCATTCCTGAGAATTGAAGTAGCTGCGATAAGCCGGTCAGCAGGGTCGCTGCTGATCTCTGACCCAAAATTAACCGATAGCTCAGCTATTTCAGGCGTTATTTCCTGAACAAGGTAATTTCGTGATTGGAGTAGCAAATTGATAAACCCGGAAGCCGTAGCATCAACGACAAGGCGCTTTCTCTTAACCAGCATTGCTATTTCCCAAATGGAAATATCGCAAATAATCAGTTCACGCTCATTGCGGTCAATCGCGTTTTTTGCTTCTGGTGAAAGCCTGTTGCTGTCCAGGGCGTCCCAAATGATCGCGCAAGTATCGAGCAAAATCATTTCAAAGCATCCCAGCTATCTTCAATGGGTGAGATCACGTCGTGAATAACAGCAGTTACGGCCAGTTTGCCGAGCTTCAATTTAGCGGCATCCTGTTGGCTGACAGGGGGGGTCAAGGTGGCTAAAACCTTGCCTTTCGACGTGACATTGATTTGCTCGCCCTGTTGTACGAGCGTTAAATATTTCAATAGATTGGCTCTGAGCTCACTAATGCTTACGTTTTTCATATCAGCTTGTCGTTTATGAAGTTGTACAAAATATACGTACAACTTTAGAGGAATCAGCATAACAAGGCAAACCAATATGGACGGAAACCCATCCTAAGCCGGATTTGGAAATTGCGATATCGGAAAATCCCGTCAAGTGGTGTAAGTAAAAAACACCATTGGGCCTTGCAAATGAACCGGTACAAAGTTCATACGCGGTCGGGATCCCTCTTAATGGTTGTGTCGATGCCTTTCAGGATACCCCGGAGATCTCTGAGTTCCTTTAATTCAACCTGCGGCGATTTCTGGGAATCACTTTTCATGCCGAAAAATGGGTGGTCCTTGGCTCTTCTCAACTTGTCTTCGGGTTTAATTTTTTTAATCATGTCATCACCTATATTTGCCCAAGTGAAATACTGTTATGCAGCTACTTCAACCTACGAAGCACGACTTTGTGGGATGGGAATGGATAGACCCTCTTCACGCATTCCCTCAATATGAAATTCAATCGCTTCACGCATGTTTGCCTCTGTTTCTTCTGCGGTATTACCGGCAGAGACGCAGCCGGGCAGGTCAGGTGAATAAGCTGAATACCCCGTTGAGGTTTTTTCCAGAATAATCAGATATTTCATTTTTTCAGCCCTGCTTAAAGTGTCGATGACTTCCCTTCATTCTAACCTGATATCAGCCATTGTCTTTTAGCATACGCACAATCGCCCGCAAGCGGGCTCTTACATGTGAGAGCAAGCGGTCTCACACCGCGAGAGCAGGCGCGCTCTTTCATTTGGCGGGATATAATTCTTGACTCCAATCAATTGGGATCAGGGCCTTTGTACATTTATCTTTCCAAGCTGCTGCCATTGCTGGTGCTTCCCATTGGGATCGTCATTGAGCTTTCCCTGCTTGCATTGCTGTTCCTGCTCCTGGGCAGGCGAAAGGCAGCGGCTGCCTTCCTGTTTAGTGCGCTGTTGGTGCTTTGGGTGGCATCCATGCCGATCGTGGCCAGTACCCTGTATGGCGAGCTGGAGGAAGATTTCCCGCCGGTTGCCCTGGAGGATATTCCAGTCAGTGAATGCATCGTGTTGCTCGGTGGTGTCGTCGGGCCGGTGCTTTTTCCACGCGTAGATACCGAGTTGAATGAAGCCATCGACCGGGTGTACAAGGCAGCTCAACTGTATCGTGCTGGTAAAGGCGAGGTGCTGATTGTAACGGGTGGGAATCTGCCCTGGGTGCCTTCTGAGAGGCCTGAGGCCGAGTTGGTCCAGGCCTTGCTGGTGGAGTGGGGCGTGCCCGCAGCGGCGATTGTGCTGGATGGCGCCAGCCGCAATACGCGGGAGAACGCGGTCAATTCCAGGGTGTTGATGGAAAACCTGGGCTGTGACACGCCTTTGCTCGTCACCTCGGCGGCGCATATGGCGCGCTCGGTTGCTGCTTTTAAGAAGGTGGGTGTCGAAGTATTTGCGGTCTCTGCCGATGTGCGGGTGATCAGGGACTCCGGCGGGACGGTGTTCAACTTTTTACCTGATGCCGGCGCGTTGTTGATGACCACCGATGCGGTGCGCGAGTGGCTGGGGCGCAGGGTGTATGAATTTCGGGGTTGGAATTAGTGATTATTGCGGTTCCAGAACATCCATGATTCTCCCGGCTTTGTCTGTACTGTTGGTTGATCCTTATGCTGAACTGGCCTTTTCGATCACCCTGCAACCGCCATAAAAATAATAACGCCTAACGTTATTAACGTAAAGCGCTACTAATGATGTTTATTTGCAGGCATGGCGCCCGAGTGGCTTGAAGCATGGAGCTAGTTTGTGTTGGCGTAGCGAAGTTAGGAAAAGGAAAAGAACGCCAATTGAAGTAGGAATTTCGATATTTATTGTTATGCAGCAACGTCGACAAATTCGACTGACGATGCGGGAGGCGGAATCTCATCACCATGCTCTTTCAGGCTTTGACGATGTAATTCAATGGCTTCCTGAATCAGCCGGACCACTTCTTCCCGTGTTTCACCCACAACAGAACACCCTGGAAGATCAGGTACATACGCACCAAAGCTTTCGGGTCCTTTTTCAATAACAACCGCATATTTCATATTTGACCTTACTTTAATCCAGCTTGTTTAAAGATATTTTTCAGAGTACCGGGAGGTACTTCCAGAAAGGGCTGGCCTGCAACAGTGACCGTTCCGGGTTTGACCGGGTGGCGAAACTGGCGATGACTGCCTTTCATTCGCGCTTGTTTCCATCCGTCATCCTGAAGGCGCTTAATGACGTCCCTAACTTTCACTCAGTTTACCCCTTGGTCCTTCTTTCCGCTAACGATAATCCCTGAAAAAATATCTTAGGCCTAATTTGAAATTATGGAATAGGAAAACCCCGCGATATTT
>Ga0209013_10001173_pt1 | contig 24273 bp, 25 predicted proteins | sample Cruoilmetagenom2_FD_187291 | JGI IMG/M metagenome (GOLD analysis project Ga0209013, IMG submission 187291) | Oil polluted marine microbial communities from Coal Oil Point, Santa Barbara, California, USA - Sample 2 (SPAdes) (version 2) | ecosystem: Environmental > Aquatic > Marine > Oil seeps ... | reverse complement strand
GTGCGACTACGCCTGCGTCGCCCAATTCGCGAAAATCCCAACATCTGGCTACCCTTCGCCACCCTCGCTACGAAACCCGGTGAGAAGACCGGGCTAAAGGACCCGCCTACAAATGCTGCCAGGATCCGTGTAGGCGGGTCCTTTAGGGCCCGCCACCACGATGTTTCGGAACCAAAAGAGGCGAAACTTAGCCAACCGGAGACGCACGATTCGACATCCGAAATTCGAAATTCGAAATTCCGCGCGAGCGGGAAGGAACCTCAGTCTCAGAATCAACTTAACATTTGCCCTTGACGTCTATATTTGACGACATAAATTGTTTATTGCGTCAAATATTTGGCGAAGAAAATATGTCCAACAGAAACGGACGTCTTGGGGTTCGCGAGGCATCGGCGGATGTGCCGAGCGACGACCTCTATCGCTTTCTGCGATCGGGGCATGTTCTGAGATCGCTGTTGCGCGAGTTTCTGGAAGAGGATTTCCTTCGCCAGGTGTGTCGCCACCGATTGACCAGATCCCAGTTCTGCTTCCTCAAGCTGATCGCCGCCAACTCCAATCTCCAGGTCGGACAGCTCGCCCGGGCTCTCGGTGTCTCGCCCGCCGCGAGCAGCAAGAACCTCGACAAGCTCGAGCGCCTGGGGCTGGTGTATCGCGCATCCTCGGATAAGGACCGTCGCGCGGTCTTGTTGAAGGCCAGCGCCGAGGGTGAGGAGCTCGTGTGCGAGTACGAGCGCCTCAAGGCGGCCCAGCTGGCGCCGGTGATCAACTCGTTGGGGGAGGAGAAGACGGAGCAGCTCTGCGAACTCCTCGAGGAGGTGTGCGGAGAAATGCTGGCGCGGGCCGAGAATCCCCGCGAGACCTGCCTTCGCTGTGCCGGTTACTACCGTCCCAACTGTTCTTTCGAATCACTGCAGGGGGCGTGCGCGCTGCGCCCCCGAAAACCGGGCAAGAAACGACCCTCGGACGAGATGGAGGCTTAGAAATGCAATTTCGGATTTCGGATTTCGAATTTCGAATTCTTCAACCGCCGCCATCAAACGCAGCCTGGGTGAGTGCGGGTAAATTCGAAATTCGAAATTCGAAATTCGAAATGGATGAATTTGGGAGGCATCACTGATGAGGTACTGGCGAAAACCGCTGGATATCGACCAGGTGACGGTTCCGCACGGGCGGGTCGTCATCATCGCTGATCGTTGCAAGGGGTGTGCCTTCTGCGTCGAGTACTGCCCGAAGGACGTGCTCGCCATGTCCGAGGATTTCAACCGCAAGGGCTATCACCCACCCGAAGTGGTCAAGGACGGTGAGTGCGTCAATTGCAACCTCTGCGAGATGATCTGCCCAGATTTTGCAATCTTCTGCGTCGCCGCGAATGACGACGAGGCGGCTGCGGCGATCGCAGCTCAGGGCGTTTCGGGCGAGCAAGACGGGGGAGGTCCCAATTGAAGACGGATCCTGCAGGCGTTTTGACGGGAGTGCACTATCTCGATGGTGACTATGCCTGCGGCGAAGGCGCCATGGCGGCGGGCTGTCGCTTCGTGGCCGGCTACCCGATCACGCCAAGTACAGAGGTGGTGGAGCGGATTTCACAGCGTTTTCCCATGACTGGGGGGACCTTCATCCAAATGGAGGACGAGCTGGCGAGCATGGCGGCGGTGGTCGGGGCCGCGTGGACGGGGACCAAGGTCATGACCGTCACCTCCGGTCCCGGTTTCAGCCTGATGATGGAGAACATCGGCCTCGCGACGATGATGGAGACGCCATGCGTGGTGGTCAACGTGCAACGCGGCGGGCCGTCCACCGGGTTGCCGACCATGGTCGGCCAGGGCGATATGATGCAGGCGCGGTGGGGGTCTCACGGTGATTACGAGGTCATCGCTCTTTCCCCGCAGTCACCACAGGAGGCCTTCGATCTCATGATCGACGCCTTCAACCTCTCCGAGACCTGGCGGGTGCCGGTGATGTTCATGATGGACGAGTGTGTCGGCCACATGACCGAAAAGGTGGTGATTCCGCCCGCCGACGAGATCGACGTGGTGCCGCGCACCCTATCCGACAAAAAGCCCGGTGAGTATCTGCCCTATGCCGTCAACGGCAGACCGGTGCCAGAGTTCGTTCGCGCGGGTGACGGCTATCGCTTCCACACGACCGGGCTGACCCACGACGAGCGCGGCTATCCGGTGATGTCGGTCGAGTGCCAGGAGGAAAACGTCCACCGGTTGATGAACAAGATTCGACTCAATGCTGATCAGATCATCCACATCGAGGAGGAGGACACCGACGGTGCCGATGTGGTCGTGATGGCCTACGGCATCACCGCGCGGGTGGCGCGAATGGGAATCGACATGGCGCGTGCCGAAGGGGTCAAGGTCGGCTTCCTGCGGCTGATCGTGGTGTGGCCGTTTCCGGAGGAGAGGATCCGCGAACTGGCGAAGAAGGTCAAAGCCTTCGTGGTTCCGGAGATCAACTATGGGCAGATGGTGCTCGAAGTCGAGCGCTGTGCCGGCGGCAAAGCGCCGGCGATTCTCGTGCCTCATGGGGGTGGTGGGGTTCACGATCCCGCGACGATTTGCCAGGCGATTGTGGAGGCGAGCAAATGAGCACGACAACCAAAGCGCCCCTTCCCGAAGAGCATCCGATCGCGCCCTTCCTGCGCATGGATCGCATGCCCCACATCTGGTGCCCGACCTGCGGTATCGGCACCATCGTCAAATGCTTCGCCACCGCCCTCGACGAGTCGGACCTGGATCTCGACAAGACGGCCATCGTCTCCGGTATCGGTTGCACGGGCCGGGTGGCCGGCTATATGAACCTGGACGCTTTCCACACCACGCACGGTCGCGCCATCCCCTTCGCCACAGGTCTCAAGCTCGGCCGGCCGGAGCTTCAGGTGGTCGTGTTTTCAGGTGACGGCGATCTTTCCGGCATCGGCGGTAACCACTTCATCCATGCGGCACGGCGCAACATGGATATTCTGGTGATTCTGGTCAACAACTTCATCTACGGTATGACCGGCGGCCAGAACGCCCCCACGACCCCGACGACGGCGCGCTCGTCAACCATGCCGTTCGGGAACTTCGAGCGCCCCTTCAATCTGCCCCACCTGGCGGCGAGCTGCGGCGCCACCTTCGTCTCCCGTTGGACCTGTCTCCACATCCGCCGGCTCACGAAGTGCATGCGGGTGGCGCTGCGCCGAAAAGGCTTCCGCTTCATCGAGGTGATCGCGCCATGCTCGACCCTGTACGCGCGACTCAACCGGCTCGGGACCGGTCTCAACCTGATGCAGTTCTACCACGACGAAGCGGAGATCCGCCATGACGCCGATACCCGTGAGCTTGACATCGGTTTTCAGGACAGGATCGTGTGCGGGAATTTCATCGACGAAGAACGACCGACCTATCTCGAGATGATGCACTCCCATTACGAGGAGGTGTTGGGCGACCGCTTCGTGCCGATGCCGCCGGAAGGGGGGTGGATCCATGAGTGACCGCACGGAAATCAGGATCACTGGATTCGGGGGCCAGGGTGTGGTCCTGGCCGGCCACATCATCGGCCACGCGTGCGCGGTCAACGCCGGCAAGCACGCGACCATGATCCAGAGCTTCGGTCCCGAGGCCCGTGGCTCGGCCTGCTCCACCACGCTGGCGGTCTCGGACACCGAGGTGCTGTACCCGTATATCGGGCGTCCGGACATCTTTGTCGTCATGTCCGGCGAGGGCTACGACAAGTACCGCGACGAGCTTGTCGACGACGGCATGCTGATCTACGAGAAGGATCTCGTGCACGCCGAACCCAAGAAGGGGCAGCCGTCGTACGGCGTGTCGTCCACCCGGATCGCCGAGGAAATCGGCCGCACGATCGTTCAGAACATCGTCATGCTCGGGTTTTTCGCGGCGGCATCCAAGATTGTGCCCCGCGAGGCGATGCGCGACGCGGTCAGCGATTCGGTGCCGAAGGGCACCGAGGAGCTCAATTTGCGCGCCTTCGATGCGGGCTGGTCGGCCTTTGAAGAAGACTACGGCAGCCAATCAAGCGAACGAAAGGAGGAAGAGGCAGCCCCCGTTAGTTCTTAGTTTTGAATTTTGAATTCTTAATTGAGAACTGAGAATTAAGAATTGAGAATTTCCCGAAGGGGTTTTTATGAGTGAATTGCTCGACACGACGAGCGAGGACACAGGAAGCGCGAAGAGGATGCGCGCGCTGGTCATCGGAGGCGGGATCGCCGGTATCCAGGCGGCCCTCGACCTGGCCAATGCCCGCGTCCCGGTCACCATCGTGGAGAAGTCGCCTTCGTTGGGCGGGCGGATGGCCCAGCTCGACAAGACCTTTCCCACCATGGACTGCGCGATCTGAATCCTCGGGCCACGGGCCATGGATGCCGGTCGGCATCCTTTGATCGAGGTCATGTCCAACGCCGAGGTCGTCGGTTGTGAGGGTGAGCCGGGCGACTTCACGGTGCAGGTGCGCAAGAACCCGCGCTTCGTGGACGAGGAGAAGTGCGTCGCCTGTGGCTTGTGTGTGGATCATTGCCCGCAGGTGGGCGGCAACGAGTTCGACATGATGCCGTCCGAGGTCGAGCTCGACTGGCTCGCGGTTGCGGCCCGCAACCTGACCCTCGCGGAGGACCTGGGTCTCGACATTTTCACCAACTGCTCCGGCTGCACGGCCACGCTGTCCGAGAGCTACCATCTACTCCAGGACGAGGAGCTGCGCGCTCGGGTCAACCAGCGCCTCGCGCGGATTGACCGCGAGTATCGCGGCACCAGTCGGGTGCGCCACATCGCGACCCTGGTACGTGACGAGGTCGGGTATGAGGCTGTGAAAGAGTCGGTCGAGCGTCCGCTCGAGGGGCTCAAGGTGGCGATTCACTACGGCTGCCACCTGCTCAAACCGTCGCGGATCATGCAGGTGGACAACCCCGATGATCCACAGGTGCTGGAGCGTCTGATCGAGGCGCTGGGGGCGACGCCGGTACGGCACGAGAACTGGTACCTGTGCTGCGGCAAGGCGTGCGACGGCGAGGACATACCCAATCAGATGATGCACGATCTCTTGACCACTGTGCACGACAAGGAGGCCGACGTCCTGGGTATGATCTGTCCGACCTGTTTTGGCCAGTTCGACCATGGGCAGATGAAGATTGCCAAGCTCTTCGACGAGGACTTTCACACCCCGCCAATCTACTACTTTCAGCTTCTCGCGTTCGCTCAGGGCGTGCCGTACGAGAAGCTCGGTTTCGAGAGACAGCGGTTCAAACCGGTCGCGCTTCAGCGGTACGAGGAAGTGGCGGCGGAATGTTGATCGAATCCGAAGGAGGACGAGCGTGAGCCGCGTAGGGGTTTTCGTGTGCCACTGCGGTGAGAATATCGCCCGCAACGTCAAGGTACAGCAGGTTGTCGAGTTCGCGCGCAACGTCCCCGGAGCTGTTGTTACCGCCGACTACCCCTACATGTGCTCGGCCCCGGGGCAGCAGTTGGTGATCGACGCCATCGCGGAGCACAATCTCGATCGTGTCGTGATCGCCGCCTGCTCGCCCCAATTGCACGAGCCGACCTTCCGCGCGGCCGCCGCTCAGGCCGGGCTGAATCCGCACCTCGTCGAGATGGCCAACATTCGCGAACACTGCTCGTGGGTTCATCGAGACTCGAAGCTGGCGAGCGCCAAGGCCTGCCAGACCGTCATCGCCGCCATCGAGCGGGTCAAGCGGGCTCACCCGCTCGATCCCATCGAGGTGCCGGTCACCAAGCGCGCACTGGTGATCGGCGCCGGTGTCGCCGGGATCCGAGCCGCCCTCGACATGGCCAACGCAGGGCACCAGGTGGTGCTGGTCGAACGCCAACCGTCGATCGGCGGCAATATGTCGCGCCTGTCCGAGACCTTTCCCACCCTGGACTGTTCTCAGTGCATCCTGACGCCGCTCATGGTGCAAGTTTCCCGACACCCCAACATCGAGCTCATGACCTACTCCGAGATCGAGGAGGTGTCGGGCTATGTCGGCAACTTTACGGTTCGCATCCGCAAGAAACCGAGCTTCGTGGTGGCCGAGGACTGCACCGCTTGCGGCGACTGCGTCGAGGTCTGTCCGGCGCCGGGCGGCAACGAGTTCGACATGGCGCTGTCGACCCGCAAGGCGATCTACATCCCGTTCCCCCAGGCCGTGCCATCCGTTTTCACCCTCGACGCCGATCGGTGTCTGAACTCCAAGCTCGACTCACCCACAGGCTTCAGGGTCCTCGCCTGCGTCAAGTGCGAGGAGGTCTGCCAACCCGGCGCGATCGATTTCGACATGCAGCCCGAGATCGTCGAGCGCGAGGTCGGGGTGATCGTGGCGGCCACCGGCTTTGATCTCAAGCTCGGCCAGCCGGCCGAGGAGTTGGGCTACCAACGCTCCCTGGATGTGATGGACGGTCTCGAGTTCGAGCGCATGCTGTCGGCCTCGGGTCCAACCGGTGGTGAGATCAGGCGACCCTCCGACGGGCAGACGCCCAAGGACGTGGTGTTTATCCAATGCGTCGGCTCGCGGGATCCGGAGCACGGTGTTCCTTACTGTTCTCGGATCTGCTGCATGTACACCGCGAAGCACGCGCTGCTCCTCAAGCACAAGGTGCCGGACTCTCGAGCCTTCGTCTTCTACATGGACATCCGCGCCGGCGGCAAAGGCTATGAGGAGTTTGTCTACCGGGTGATGGAGGAGGAACGGGTGATGTACATCCGCGGCCGGGTCTCCCAGGTGATTGAACACGACGGCAAGCTCAAGGTATTCGGGGTCGACACCCTGTCCGGGCGACCGGTGGAGATCGATGCCGACATGGTGGTGCTGGCCGCCGCCATGGAACCGGCCGATCGCGGTGAGATCGCGGGCCGATTGCGGATTGCCGCCGATGTCCACGGCTTCTTCAAGGAAGCCCACCCCAAGCTGCGGCCGGTCGAGACCCTGACCGCCGGGATCTTCCTCGCCGGCGCCGCGCAGGCGCCCAAGGACATTCCGGACACCGTGTCGCAGGCCTCGGCGGCGGCGTCGAAGGGCATGGAGCTGCTGTCGCACGAGTTTTTGGAGCGCGATCCGGCGACCGCCCATGTCAACGACGCCCTCTGCGCGGGCTGCTTCGAGTGCCTCGAGGTCTGCCCCTACCAGGCGATCGAAAGGCGCGAGATCCTCGACTCCGAGGGCGTTCTCCTGCGAGAGGTGGCGTGGTCGAACCCTGCGATGTGTGAGGGCTGCGGTCTGTGCACCGTGACCTGCCGCGGCGGTTATATCGACGTCGACGGTTACAGCGACGAGCAGGTCTTCGCCCAGCTCGGGGCGTTGGGACCGCTGCCGGAGGTGCTTGAACGATGACTGACATTGCTGTCGCTCAGAGTGAAGCTGCCTCTGTACCCAAGGGGTGGCAGCCCCACATCGTGGCCCTGGTCTGCAACTGGTGCTCCTACGCCGGCGCCGACATGGCGGGTACGACTCGTCTCGAGTACCCCGCTGCCGTGCGCATGGTGCGGCTTCCCTGCACCGGCCGCATGAGCCCGCTGATGATCCTCAAGGCCTTCGAGCAGGGCGCCGACGGCGTGCTGGTGTCGGGCTGCCACCCCGGCGACTGCCACTATGTGCAGGGAAATTTGGTGGCGCGGCGGCGTTTCACCATCTTCAGGTCGTTGATGGACTTCATCGGCATCGATCTCCGCCGCCTCCACTTCGCCTGGGTGTCGGCGGCCGAGGGCCACAAGTGGGCCAGGGTTGTCACCGAGGTGACCGCCGCGGTCACCGAGGCGGGTCCCCTGCCGAGCTTCGAGGGCGCTGGGGAATGGGAAGGCATCGAGCTGCCGGCGCTGACCGGCGACGGTCCGCAGGAGCTGGACGCGGCAGCGCTCGATGCCGTCGGTTCGCATCTCCGGCAGGCCGCCTCCGAGGTTCTGACGACGGGCCGGGCCGGCGTCGTCATCGGCTATGGGGCAGGCTCCCTTCCGGATCGGACGGTTCCGGTGTTCATCACGGAAGCGGCCGACAGCGACAGGCTCGTGTGGGGTGACGGCTGCCGCAACAACCTGGCCGTTTACGCCCACAAGATGCTCGAGACCCACGAGCGAGTCGCGGTAGTGGCCAAGACCTGTGATCTTCGTGCCGTCGCCAGCCTCATCCGCGAGGGCCAGGTCGGCCGCGACCGGGTGGTCGTCATCGGCGTCCAGTGCGGGGGGATCCACGACGGCGGGGAGCTCGCCGGCAAGTGCTGGACATGCACCGGTGATCCGCACCCGTTCTGCGATCTCGTGGTGACCGCCGAGGGCGTCCACGACAGCGGCCAGGATCCCTCCGAGGCCGTGCTCGACCTGCCGGATGCGCGTGACGAGCAGATCGCCTATCTGGAGTCGCTGCCGCACGCCGAGCGCTGGCGGTTCTGGCAGCGGCAGTTCAACAGATGCCTACGCTGCTACGCCTGCCGCGCGGCGTGTCCGCTGTGCTACTGCACTTCCTGCATCGCCGACAAGCACCGCCCGCAGTGGATTTCGACCGCCATCGACAACCCCGGCAACAGTGCCTGGAACATCATCCGCGCCCTCCACCTGGCGGGACGCTGCTCGGGGTGCGACGAGTGCGTGCGGGCGTGCCCGGCCGACATCCGGCTCGACCTGATCAACCGCAAGCTGACGCTCGAGGTCGAACGCCAGTATGGAAAGATCGGCCTCGACCCGGAGCAGAAATCGGCGCTGGTCGATTTCCGGATGGAGGATGGCGAGGAGTTCATCCTATGAGGGGGGCGTGATGGCGTCGTCGTGGAAGCTCAGTGAGGTCCAGCTCCGCGAGTGGCTGGGAGGTCTTCTCGACGCCAATGACGTGGTGGCGCCGGTGTTGGAGGACGGCGTCCTGCTATTCCGCCGGATCTCGTCGGCGGAGGAGGCCGTTATCGAAGCGTCGGGCAAGACCAGGTGGTCGCCCAAGGAGTTCCTCTTCCCACGGTCGGAGGCTTTGTATCGCTACAACTTCACCGGCGAAACCGTCCAGCTCGAAGATCCACCTGCGCCGACAAAGCACCTGGTGCTCTTTGGGGTGCGGAGCTGTGATGCCGCAGGGATTGTCCGTCTCGACGAGATCTTTCTGAGCGGCGCCAGGGACCGCCTCTACGCCGCGCGCCGGGAGAACACGACCGTCGTGTCGACTGCCTGTGCGGCGGCCGATGCGGAGTGCTTCTGCACCGCCGTGGGTGGCTCGCCGATGGGCGAGGAGGGGAGCGATGTGCAGCTCGTGCCCCTCGACGAGGGGTGGTTGCTAAGGGTGTTTACCGACACGGGCCGGGATCTCGTCAGCGGTGCCACCGACGGCTGGACGGCGGCGACGGCTTCCGACGGCAAGCGACTTTCGGAACTCGAGAAAGAAATCTCCGAGCAGATCGAAAGATCGCAGGTCAAGCGGGAATGGTCGAAGATCCTCGAGGAGGGTTTCGAGAGCCCTGCGTGGGATCGGTTGGCCCAACACTGTCTCGGGTGCGGCGTGTGCGCCTATGTGTGCCCGTCGTGCTCGTGCTTTGACATGAACCACGAGGCCAACGCCTTCTCTGGCGAGCAGTGCCGATCATGGGACGCCTGCACCTTCGCGCTCTTCACCCGCCACGCCTCCGGCCACAATCCGCGCGCGACCAGGCAGGAGCGGTACCGGCAGCGCGTCCTCCACAAGTTCGCCTTCAGAGAGGAGGACGAGCCGTTCCGCTGTGTCGGTTGCGGCCGCTGCGTGGCGCTCTGTCCGGCCGGGCTCGACATCGCCAACGCGGTGGTCGCGGCGGTCGAGGCCATTCGGGAGGAGGGTGCAGATGGCGCTCGCTGAGGCATCCCCCAATCCCTATGAGCCGAGCCTGATGCGAATCCACGACTACCACGACGAGACCTCGGACGTCCGGACCTTGCAGCTGCAATTCGTCGACGACGGCGAGGCCGTAGGCTTCGCCGGGTGGGCACCGGGCCAGTTCGGTCAGTTCACCGTCTTCGGCGCCGGCGAGTCGGTCTTCGCGCTCGCCAACCGGCCGTGGCGGCCGAACGACAATGGCGGGAAGCGGCCATTGATCGAGTGCACCTTCCGCACGGTGGGCAAGGTGACCTCAGCCCTGCGCGCGATGTCGAAGGGACAGGTGATCGGCTTCCGCGGCCCCTACGGCAACCACTTCCCGATCGACGATTGGAGGGGTAAGGATCTCGTCTTCATCGGCGGCGGTATCGGCATGGCGGCGCTGCGCTCGGCCATGCTGGATGTGATCGACCGCACATCGGAGTTCGGTGAGGTCGTGATCCTCAACGGCGCCCGCTCGGTGGCCGACATGGTCTACACCGGCGAGATGCTGGCGTGGGAGCAGGTGGAGGGTGTGCGGGTGGTGCGGACCGTGGACCCGGGCGGTGAGACCGAGGATTGGGACGGTAAGGTGGGTCTCCTCCCTAATATCTTTGAAGAGCTCGGGCTGGATCCGGAGGGCCGCATCGTGGTCGCATGCGGACCGCCGGTGATGCTCCACTACCTCTTCCTCAGCCTCGGCAAGACGGGTTACTCGCCCAACCAGGTTGTGACAACGCTGGAGAACAAGATGAAGTGCGGCATCGGCCACTGCGGCCGTTGCTACGTCGGGCCCTTCTCGGTGTGCCGGGACGGCCCGGTGGTGACCTGGGCGGAGCTCAACGAGCTCCCGAAGGACTACTGATGGAAAGAGCGCTGTCGTCATGAATGCCATCATCAGACCTGATTGGGACATCCGGGACGCCATTCTCGACATGGGTGCAACCGACGCCTACAAGTGCTACCAGTGCGGCAAGTGCATGGCGGTGTGCCCGTGGACTCACGTCGAATCGGTGGTCTTTCCCGTCTACCGGACGCCGCAATCCGTCAAATTCGGCGCCATCATGTCGTCCGAGGACACCGCCGAAATCGAGCGTGAGGTCGATGAGATCTATCGCTGTGTTGGTTGCGAGTCCTGCACAACCTGGTGCCCCCACGGCGTCAGCATGCCCGACATCATGCGTGGTATCCGCCGCATTCTGGTCGAGTTCGGTTCCTATCCGTCCGAGCTGTCGGAGTCGGTGTCGAGGATTCATAGTTCGGGCAACCCCTTCGGTGAGCCGAGGGAGCGGCGCGGCGCGTGGGCCGAGGCGGCCGAGGTCCCGGCGTTCGAGCCCGGGATGGACTATCTCTACTCCCCATGCTGCGTGCCGGCCTACGACCCGCGCGCGGCGAAGGTGGCGCAGGCCACGGTCGAGATCCTGCGGGCGGCGGAGGTCTCCTTCGGCATCCTCGGAGACCGGGAGTCCTGCTGCGGTGAGGCCATCCGGCGAGTCGGCGCGGAGGAGGTGTTTCAGGAGGTGGCCGGGGCCAACATCGCCGTCTTCTCGGCTGCGGGCGTGCACAGGACGGTAGTCACCTCGCCCCACTGCTACCGGACTTTCGCCCAAGACTATGGAGCGCTCGGGGCGGATTTCGAGGCCATCCACCAGACCCAGCTCTTTGCCAAGCTCATCGAGGAGCAGCGGCTCGAGCCCAAGAAACCCCTCGACAAGAAGGTCGTGTATCACGACCCGTGCGCGCTCGGCCGCGGCTGCGGCGTCTACGACGAGCCGCGCGCGGTGCTCGAGAGCATCCCCGGGCTCGAGCTCGTGGAGATTCCGAACTACTCGCGCGAGCACAGCCTGTGCTGCGGCGGCGGCAGCGGCGGCGTGTGGCTGGAGAGACCCAAGGGGGAGCGGCTCTCCGACATCCGCGTCCAGCAGGCCGCGGCAACCGGGGCCGAGATTCTGGCGGTGGCCTGCCCATACTGCCTGCAGATGTTCTCAGACTCGGCCAAGACGATGGACCTCGAGCTCGAGGTGAAGGACATCGGCGAGATCCTGTCCGAGAGTCTGTAGCGTGCGCTGAGGCCCTGTATCGGCGTCGGAGCCGGAGCACGATGTCGTGCGGTAGTGTTGAGATTCGCAGCCGGTGGCGGTAGATTGTAGATTGAGTTTTGAGGGCTCGTGATCTTGAAAAGGGATTGTTGCATCCCTCGAGGGAACATCATCCCAGATCGGTGGTCAGCATGGAGTGCGTCAGCTGTGTCCGTATTTTCGGGGAGGTCGGAAACGCCTTCAACTCGACCCTCGGTACCGAGGGAAAGCTCGAAAAGGTCGCCCGCGCCATCGTCGAACACCTGGATATCAAATCGTGTCACTTCCGCCTCCTCAGCCGTGATCAGAGAAAGCTCGAGCATGTCGCATCCTTCGGCCTCAGCAAAGAGTTCTTGGACAAGGGCGCGGTCGATGCGGAAAAGAGCGTTGCGGAGGCCCTCGAGGGGTGCATCGTCATGGTCGAGGACTGCGCCAATGACCCGCGGATCCAGTTTCCCAAAGAGCACCTCGAGGAAGGTATCGTGTCGATGCTGACCGTTCCGCTGGTTGCGCGAGGAAACGTCATCGGAGTCATGCGCCTCGCCACTGGGGGAAAGAGAGAGTTTTCGGAGCAGGAGATGATGGCCATCAAGACTCTCGCGTCCTTTTCGACCAATGCGATCACTCACTCGATGTTCCACGACATTCTCGGCCAGGTCAACGCGGCCATCAGATCGTCGCTCGATCTGAAGGAGGTCCTCGAGTCGACCGTGCGGGTGGTGTGCGAGAGCTTGCGCGTTAGGGGCAGCACGATCCGGCTTCTCGATCGACGGGGGAACCTGGAGCTTCGAGCGGCCTTTGGATTGAGTCAACAGTATCTGGAAACCGCTTCGTCTGACCCGGGCGATGCGGTGGCCGAGACCTTGAATGGGACGTGTGTGGCGATTCTCGATGCGCGAACGGATCCCGGCATTCGACATCACGAAGAGATGGCGAGGGAAAAGATCTCCTCGGTGCTGTTCGTGCCCCTGATGAGTCGTCAAGAGCCGATCGGAGTCCTGTCGGTCTACACCCATAACCCCTACACCTTCTCCGATGATGAGAAAGAGCTGATGACGGCCCTTGGCGAGCAATGCGCGCTGTCGATTCGCAATGCGCAGATGTACCACACCATCAAACGCAGGTACGAGGGTGTGGTGGACGAGTTTCAACAGTGGTTCGAGCATTACGAGACGTATCCGATGAGGAAAAACGACTCCGGGTAATCCGTTCGATCGCACCGCGATTCAGATCCTGCGTCTCGATACCTGGCATTCCGGCGATCGAGGTCGCATCTTGTAAGACAGGAAAACCGAACACAAGCCCACGGCTGCAGTGAAGCTGTACTCGCTCCGGCGTTGCCGTGGCGAGAGGGGGACTTCATGGGGGCAACGGCCGCGACAGCGCAACCAGTGGCAGCGATCGAGAAAACACTGACCCTGAGGGATGGGCGCCAGGTAACGGTTCGGAACCTGCGCCCGACGGATGTCGAACGCTCGTACGACTTCTTCTGCGCCCTGCCCGAAGAGGATCGCAAGTATCTGCGCGTGGACGTCACCCGCCGCCGGATCGTGGAACGACGGACCACCGAGCTCGACCGAAGCCGGATCGAGCGTCTCGTGGTGGTGCACGACGACGAGGTCGTAGCCGACGGTGCGTTGGAGCTCGAGGGGCACGGATGGGGTGATAACGTCGCAGAGATCCGTTTGATCGTCGCCAGCGATTGGCAGCGATTCGGACTCGGCACCCTGCTCGCGCGGGAGCTCTTCCACCTCGCCTCCCGCTACCGCGTAGACCGGATTATCGCGCGGTTGATGCGTCCGCAGGGGGGTGCGCACCGCATCATGAAGCGTCTCGGGTTCAGCGAGGAGTTCCTGATTCCCGAGCACGTTCGGGATCAGGACGGCACGTGGCAGGATCTCATCATCATGCGTTGCCCGCTCGAGGATCTGTGGCGGGAAATGGAGTCGCAGTTCGAGACCTCGGATTGGCGCCGGCACAGATAGCCGGTGAGAAATATGGGGTACCTCATTCGTCCCGATCGGCGGCCTCGCCAAAGAAGTTGAGGCCCTCGTAACGCGGCGCGTGCTCGCCGAACTGATCGATGCCGTGTCCCGTCATCACGAAGGTGGCCTGCTCTCCGAAAACCCTCGAAAAGCTGACCCGAACCGGGGCGTCGTCGTCGTTGAGGGTCAGGATGTCGACCAGGTTTTCGTCGAGGCTCGAGGTCAGATCGGCTCGGCACAGGGGGCATCGAAAGGTATAGAGCCGGCCCTCTTCAAAATCCATCGAACGCGCGTGGACCACCGAGTAGTCGCCGAGCTTGGCGCTCAGCAAGACGAGCTCGCAGTCCTGTTCGGTATCCACCAGAAAAATGACCTTGGTGCCTGGGTTGAGGAGCTTGCGGCAATGAGGGCAGAAGTACGAACGAGCCATGGGTGCCTCCGGTTGGCGGTACCGATCAGGATCGCGACCACCTATCTGACAATTTTACGCTCTTTTGGGAGAAAACAGGGCAGAGTTATGAGTTTTGTGTTTTGAGTTTTGAGTTGCGGACGCCCTTCGAGCGTCGTGACTCACCCCCGTCAGCCACAGATCGCTGGCGTGCGCGAGTTCCCGCCGGTCCCCCGGGGATTCCTTAATCGGGTGGAGGATCACTCAAAACTCAAAACTCAAAACTCAAAAATAAGAACACGTTGCCGGAACCGTGGATAATGTTGTCGTGACAACCGTCGATCATCTTCTGGCTATCGACTTCGGCACCCAGAGCGTGCGAGCGTTGCTCTTCGACCGCCGGGGCGAGCTGATCGCCAAGAACCGGTTGGAGGTCGAGCCCTATTACTCCGACCATCCCGGGTGGGCGGAGCAGGATCCGCTCGTGATGTGGCGGAATCTGTGCGAAGCCTGCCGCGGCCTGTGGGATCTCAGCCCCGGCTCGCGGGACATGGTGGCGGCCGTGGGGCTGACGACACAGCGGGCCACCATGGTCAACGTCGATGAGGCGGGAGAGCCCTTGCGCCCGGCCATCATCTGGCTCGACCAGCGGCGGACGGAGGGCCTCGAACCGGTTGGTGGATTGTGGGGTCTCGCCTTCCGTATGGCGCGGATGCGGGAGACGGTGGCTCACTTCCAAGCCGAGGCTGAGGCCAACTGGTTGCGTCGCCACCAACCGAAAGTCTGGGCCCGGACCCACAAGTACCTGTTCCTGTCCGGCTTCCTGACCCATCGCCTGGTGGGACGATTCGTCGACTCGGTGGGCTGCCAGGTGGGCTACGTACCATTCGATTTCAAGCACCTGCGCTGGGCGGGGCCGCGGGACTGGAAGTGGCAGGCGGTGCCGGTCGATCGCGAGCTTCTGCCCGAACTCGTCCCCCCGGGGGATCTCTTGGGCGAGATCACGAGAGATGCCGCCGCGGCCACCGGGATACCGGAGGGGACACCGATGATCGCCGCTGCCGCCGACAAGGCATGCGAGGTTCTCGGCGCCGGTTGTCTTGATCCCCATCTCGGCTGTCTCAGCTACGGCACCTCAGCGACCATCAACACCACCCACAGCCGCTACGTGGAGGCGGTGCCGATGCTGCCGCCCTACCCGGCCGCGGTACCCGGCGCCTACAGCCTCGAGGTGCAGATCTACCGCGGCTATTGGCTGGTCTCGTGGTTCAAGCGCGAGTTTGGTCTCCGCGAGCAGAGCATCGCCGACGAGCGCGGCATCGAGCCCGAGGAGCTCTTCGACGAGCTCGTCAACCAGGTGCCGCCGGGGTCGATGGGGCTGGTGCTCCAGCCCTATTGGTCACCCGGGGTCAAGGTGCCGGGGCCGGAAGCCAAGGGCGCGGTCATCGGCTTTGGAGATGTCCACACCCGGGCCCACATCTATCGCTCGATCATCGAGGGGCTGGCCTATGGCCTGCGCGAGGGTGGTGAGCGGAGCCAGCGCCGCAGCGGCGTGCCGATGACCGAGGTCCGGGTGGCCGGGGGCGGCTCGCAGTCGGACGCCGCCATGCAGATCACCGCCGATGTCTTTGGCCTGCCCGCATCGCGGCCGCATGTCTATGAGGCATCAGGCCTCGGCGCCGCGATTGATGCCGCGGTCGGCATCGGGCTCCACCCCGACTTCCCGACCGCGGTCGCCGAGATGACCCGTGTCGGCGCCACCTTCGAGCCCGATTCCGCCAACCGCGCGATCTACGACGGTCTCTACCGCGAGGTCTATTTGAAGATGTACAAACGCCTCCGTCCGCTGTACGAGAAGATCCGCACTATCACCGGCTATCCGCCCTGATCGAATCTCCGAGGCCGCCCGCCGTCCGCGGGCAGGGCCTGCGGCCACGCGGCCTCGGCCGACGTCTCCTCCGAGAGCAAGCTCTCGTCGGAGCCGCCGACCTCGCCCGCTGCGCGCCTTTGGCGCGCCGGCGGGCTGCATCCGAGCATGGCCGCACCCCCCTCACTATTTGGAATCGCGCCGATTCCGGACCTCTGGCCGCGTTTTCCTCCCTCCGCTCCGATTCCGCGGGGCGCGGTTCTGTCCTTCAGCGCCCGAGGTCGGCGTGGCGGCTTCGCCGCACATGGCGCTGTTGCTCCGAGCCTCTGCTGCGGCCCGCGATACGCGGCAATCTGGCGCGAGATCGTGCGTTCCAGCGAGGGTCTTCCGGCTTGAAGATCCCGATTCTCCGAAACTGCATTGCCCGGGAGTGCCCCCCCTGACGATGTTTGGGCCAGAAGCATCTTCTCGCAGGGATTCCCATGCTCCCAAAATCGTCAGGGACGGCACTCCGCCCGGCATGAGTGACACCGCCATGCAGACTGGGGCTTCCCGGCGGAAAACATCAAGCCGGCGGTGGGAGGCTGGAAACTCAAAACTTAAAACTCAAAACTCAGAACTGAACTTGGAGGGTTGCTGGACGGAAAATTCGAAATTCGAAATTCGAAATTCTGCGAAGCCGGATGGGCGACATTCCTAATTCCTCATTCCTAATTCCTAATTTGGCTCGCATCTTCAAAGGACTTCGGCTGACCGGTACAGGTATGATCGCGTCGTGAGGATTAGTTGAGATGAATCCGGAAAGTGGGCAGGCCACAGCGGTTGCGCACCCGAACATCGCCCTGGTCAAGTACTGGGGCAAGCGCGATGTCGAGAGGAACATCCCCGCCGTAGGGTCGTTGTCGATCACTCTCGACGGGCTGACGACGACGACCACGGTCCGCTTCGATCCCGAGCTCGAACACGATGCGTTTTTCCTTGGTGGACGAGTGGCGCCGGCGATGTCCGGGCGGGTGACGGCGTGTCTCGACCGGTTGCGCCGGCGGGCCGGGATCAGCGATCGCGCGGTGGTGGAGAGCGACAACGACTTTCCGACCGCGGCCGGGCTCGCCTCCTCCGCCTCCGGCTTTGCGGCCCTTGTGGTCGCGGCGGACGCGGCCCTCGGTGCGGGGCTTGATCGTTCGCAGCTCGCCGACCTCGCCCGCCAGGCTTCGGGCTCGGCCGCTCGCTCGCTCTTCGGCGGATTCGTCGAGCTCGAGCTGACCCCGGACGGCCCGCATCCGACCGCGACCCGACAGCTCGTCGAGCCGTCGACCTGGCCGCTCGGCGTGCTGGTCGCGGTGACCGACCCCGGCCCCAAGGCCGTCGGTTCGACCGAGGGCATGTTGGCGACCGAACGCACCTCACCCTACTACCCGGCCTGGGTTGAGTCGTCACCGGCCGATCTCGCCAGCGCGCGAGCCGCGGTTGATCGATGCGATTTCGAGGCGTTGGCCGATGTCAGCGAATCGAGCTGCCTCAAAATGCACGCGGTGATGCTGTCGGCGAGGCCCGGCCTGATCTACTGGAAACCAACCACAGTTGAGTGCATCCGAACGGTGCGAGAGCTGCGCTCGGGCGGCGTGCCGGTCTTTTTCACCGTCGATGCCGGTCCGCAGGTCAAGACCGTATGTTTGCCGGAGGCACGCGAACGAGTCGGACGCGAGCTCGGCGACATCCCCGGGGTGACGAGCGTTCTCGAGAGCGGGATCGGCGACGGCGCCCGGGTGATCGGTGGCGGGCCGTGAGGATCGAGATTTCGGCGCCGGGGAAGATGGTCGTGCTGGGGGAGTACGCGGTGCTCTTCGGAGCGCCGGCCGCGGTGATGGCGGTGAACCGGCGTGCGAGGGTCGAGCTGGCGCCGTCGGTGAACGACCACTGGCGAATTATCGCGCCCGGCCTGGCGCCGCGGCCGGTGGAGTTCGATATTGGTGCGGGCGGTACGGTGTGTTGGATGGACGAGGATATCGGCAAGCGCTTCACCCTCGTCGAGCGGTTGCTCGATGAGCTCGACGGCGCCGGGGTGGTGGAGCTTGGGCGGCTCACTCCGGCCGCGGCCACTCTCGATACCAGGGAATTCTTCCACTCGCGAGACGATGGCCGCCACAAGCTCGGTTTGGGTTCGAGCGCCGCGCTGACCGTCGCCCTGGCGTCGGCCATCGTCGCCTGGGCCGACGATGGCCGCATGCCCGACGCGGATGCTCGGTGGTTGCAGAACCTGGTTGATCTCCACCGGAGGATGCAGGGCGGGCGCGGTTCGGGCATCGACGTCGCGGCGAGCATGTTGGGAGGGGTGCTGTGCTTCCGGCTCGACGAACACTCATCGGTGGCGGCGACGCAGCCGATCGTCCTGCCGCCCGACCTCCGGGTTCTTCCCATCTGGACCGGTCGGTCGGCGAACACGAGCAGGTTTCTCGAGCGGCTCGAGACGGGCCGCGCGGCGCACCCGGACGACGTGGATCGGGCGATCGCTCGGCTTGGCGGGGTGTCGGAGGCTGGGATCGATGCCCTCGAGGCGGGCGCCGCGCCGGGCTTTCTGGACGCGGTGGACGGCTTCTGGGAGGCGCTCGAGGCTCTCGGGTGCGAGATCGAGATGCCCATCCTGTCGCAGGAGCATCGGCGGCTGCGGCGGCTGGCGGCGGAGTGCGGCGTCCACTACAAACCGAGCGGCGCCGGTGGTGGCGACCTCGGGCTCGGCTTTGCGGTCGATTCGGAAGGAGTGCGGGAGATGGCGGTTCGCGCCGGGGCCGAGGGCTTTGCGGTCCTCGATCTCGAAACGGACGGGGAGGGATGCACCGAATCATGAGCGGACCCGAGGACGAGATGAAGATCGAATACAGGCCGATCGGCTTCATTCGCAGCCCGTTCAAGGAGCGGCGGGGCATGCCGATCCAGCCGACGCGGGGCCGGGGCGCCCGCGGGACCATCGAGATCATGCCGGAGTACGCCGATGGCCTTGCAGACCTCGATGGCTTCTCCCACATCGTGCTGATCTACTATTTCCACAGGTCGCAGGGCTTCGACCTCAGGGTGACGCCGTTCCTCGATACCGAAAAACGAGGTCTCTTTGCGACCCGCGCCCCGCGACGACCGAACGCCATCGGTCTTTCGGTGGTTCGCCTGCTGGGGATCGAGGGCAATCTCGTAACGGTCCAGGACGTCGATATGCTCGACGGGACGCCACTCCTCGACATCAAGCCCTACGTCCCGGAGTTCGACATCCACACTGAGGTGCGCGAGGGGTGGTTGGAGCGTGTAAGGCACCGCGAGGTCGACTCGGACGATCGCTTCGCCGATCGCTGAATATCCGACAAATTTCGCCGCTGTCGGTGTACCCTTCTTTTGGAAACATCGGTAAGAGAGAAGGCATCCGTCGGAGGAGGGCATCATGCGGGTCGACACACCGAATCGGGTCAGCCGGACCTATACGCAACACCTCGACGCTCCGCCGCAGGAGGTATTCCCTCTGCTCTGCCCGGTGCGCGAGGCCGAGTGGGTCAAGGACTGGAGACCGCGATTGGTGCTCTCGGACTCGGGGTTTGCCGAACCCGACTGTGTGTTTATCACCCCCGGCATCCCGGAGGACGCGCTGTGGCTGATGACCGTCCATGACCCGGAGGCCCTTCGCCTCGAGATCATCAAGATCATCCCCGGCGTCGTGGTCGGCAAGATCTCGATCGCGCTCGCCCCCGAGGGCGATGACGGATGCACGTCGGAGATCACCTATGCCTACACCGCACTCAGCGAGCACGGCGACCGCGCCCTCGAGGAGTTCACCGAGGATCACTTCCGCGGCTTTATGAAGATCTGGGAGAAGGAGCTCAATCACTTCCTCGACACCGGAACGATGCTCGAGAACCCGGCGCCATCAGGTGAGAGTTAAGAGTTAAAAGTTGAGAGTTAAGGCATGGAACTCTCATCTCTCAACTCTTAGCTCTCAACTTGCTATTGGTGGGCGCCGCGCTCGAAGCATCAGCGTCCCGCTGGGACAAGCAACAACAGTCCGATCACCACCAGTGCCGCGCTGACCAGCCGGCGAAACGTGTATTCCTCGAGTTCGAGGTGGATATGATTGCCGATGAAGGCGCCGAGGAGGACTGCCGGCATCACCGCCAGCGCCGACACCAGACGCGGTGCGGTGATGAGACCGAGGGCGGCGTACGAGGGAACCCGTACCGTGGTCATGAGCAGAAAAATGGCCATGAGGTTCCCGCGGAAGGCGGTCTTGTCCATGCCGGAAAGCTGGTAGTAGAGGATGAGGGGTGGTCCGCCGGTGCCGAAGAGCCCGGTGAGGATGCCGGAGAGCAGCCCAACCGGCGGCGCCACCAACGGGTGGTGCTCCTGTCGGCGCGGTTTCGGCGACACGAGGAAGATCGCTCCGACAACGACCAGGAACGAACCGAGGATGGTGAGCAAAAAGCGTGGATCGCTCCAGCTCAGGAGCCAGGCGCCGATCGGAATGCCGATCGCGACACCGGCAAAGAGAACCATCACCCCGCGCCATGAAATCCTGCTCCACGAGGTGCGGACCACATAGAGCTCGGCGGGCAGATTGACGAGCAGCAGGAGGACCACCGCGTCGCGAAGCTCCGGCAGGAGGAGCGCCAACGATCCCACGGCTACGAGCCCGGCGCCGAAACCGAGGAGCACATAGACGGCCTCCGCTGCGGCCAGGATCAGACACGCGAGTAGGAACTGCGGCAGCGAGGCGAAGACGGTTTCGAATCCGGGCATCGCGGGGCAGTGTACCCTCTTCGGGAAAGGCTCGGTCCGAACGGAGGATCATGGCTGCGAAAACAGAGCTCAACGCGGTGGTTCAGCAACGGTTCGAGGTCGCGCCGGGTCTGATGGTCATCAGGGTGGCGCCGGCCGGTTGGGAGCTTCCGGACTTCGATCCCGGTCAATTCGCGGTTCTCGGGCTCCCGCCGGAGGCGGCCCGATGCGCAGGCGCCGACGAGGAGGAGACGCCGACGCCGGGAAGGCTCATCCGGCGCGCCTACTCGATCGCCTCGTCGTCCGCCACGCGCGAGTACATCGAGTTCTACATCACGCTCGTACACTCGGGAGCCCTCACACCGCGGCTGTTTGCCCTCGGCCCCGGTGACCCGCTGTGGTTGGGCCCGAAGATCACCGGCAACTTCACCCTCGATGACGCGCCTGCCGATGCCCATCTCGTCCTGGTCGCCACCGGTACGGGTCTCGCGCCCTATATGAGCATGCTTCGGACCATGCTCCACGAGGCCGGCGGGCGACGGATCGCCGTCCTTCTCGGCGCCCGCCACTCATGGGATCTCGGCTATCAGTCGGAGCTCATGACGATGGATCGTCTCAGCCCTGCCCTTACCTACCAGCCGATCATCAGCCGCCCGACGGAGGAGCCGGTGCCGTGGGGCGGTCTCACCGGCTATGTGCAGGAGTTGTGGCGCGAGCGTCGGATCGAGGGCGAATGGGGGTTTGCCCCAACGCCGGGTGACACTCGTGTCTTTCTCTGCGGCAACCCGGCGATGATCGAGGACATGGTGGTTCTCCTCGCCGATGAGGGCTTCCGCGAGCACAGCCGCAAGGAGCCCGGCGAGGTCTTCGTAGAGAGGTATTGGTGACGTGACCAACATTCAAACGTTTAACGTTAAACGTTCAAACGTTGGAACGTTCGATCACGCCATGTCTATGAGGGCGGCGACAGTCTTCTCGATCCCTTCCGCCGCCTCCGAGATGCTCTCCGCGAGCATGTAGGCTGGAGAAGTGATGAGCTTGCGTTCGCGGTCGACGACGAACTCCCTGACTGGGCACGCCACGTGAGCGGCGCCCATGGTTTCGAGCGCGCCCGCGGTGTCGGCATCGTTGCCGATCGTCAGCTCCGGGCCCTCGTCGCCGAGGACCTTGGCGATGAGCGCCGGCGCGATGCAGACCGCCGCCACCGGCTTGCCCTGCTCGTGGACCGCGCGCACCAGCGCCGAAACCCCGGGATCCACGTCGCAGTCGGCGCCCTTGACCGCGAAGTTGCAGAGGTTTTTGGCCGCGCCGAAACCGCCGGGGAGGATCAGAGCGTCGAGCTCGTCAGCCGTCACCTCGGCCACATCGCGAATCGCGCCGCGGGCGATGCGCGCGGACTCCACCAGCACGTTGCGTTCGGCGCCCTCCTCGACCTCGGATGTGAGGTGGTTGACCACGTGCAGCTGCAGTCTATCGGGCGCACAGATGACGGCCTCGGCGCCGAGACGGTCAATGGCCAGCAGGGTGATGACGGACTCGTGGATCTCAGCGCCGTCATAGACCCCACAACCGGAAAGGATGACACCGATTTTTTTGCCCATGGGAAGTCTCCTTCAGTCACTCTGCACCGGTCATTGTAGCCCGTCCCTCCTCCGGTTTGCCGCGGTACCCGATGCTGGATGCTGGATACTCGATCCTCGATACGTCCCTTGACAAGTAGAAAACATAATTCAAGCATTTGTCGAGCATCGAGCATCGAGCATCGAGCATCGAGCATCGAGCATCGAGCATCGAGCATCGAGCATCCAGAAGGAGGGAAGGAGAAGAATGAATAGCCTGTTGAAGTCTGCAAGGAGCTTCTGATGATCGACCTCTACACTTGGCCCACGCCCAACGGACACAAGGTCCAGATTATGCTCGAGGAAACCGGGCTGGACTACCGGATTCACCCGGTCGATCTTGGCGAGAACGAACAGTTTGATCCCAAGTTCCTCGCGATCAGCCCGAATTCCAAGATCCCGGCGATCGTCGACCACGACGGTTCCGGCGGTGGGCGGTTTTCGATCTTCGAGTCGGGGGCGATTCTCCTCTATCTGGCGGAGAAGAGCGGCCTCTTGCTGCCATCGGACCCGCATGGAAGGTGGGAGGCCATCTCATGGCTGATGTTCCAGATCGGCGGGATCGGACCGATGCTGGGCCAGGCGGGCTACTTCCTCAACAAGGCGCCGGAACCGGTTCCCCACGCCATCGAACGGTACACGCACGAGGCCGAGCGCCTCTACGGCGTGGCAGACCGCCGTCTCGCCGAGGTCAACTTCCTGGCCGGCGAGTACTCGATCGCCGACATCGCTTGCTTCCCGTGGTTGCACGTGTACGAGCGGGTGGACGTGGATATTTCCGCTTTTCCCAACGTCGCCCGCTGGCTGCAGGTCATCGGTGATCGCCCAGCGGTGAGGCGGGCGTTAGACCTCCTTTGATGCCTAATTCGGGAGGCCGGGTGGGATAATGAACTCCGGCGGACTGCTCTTTTTTTCGCCATGTTGGTAGTCGTATTTTTCCCCAATCCGGAACAGGACCGAGTACCAGATCGTATGCTCCTTCTCCAACAGATCGGGTCTGTACCCGATGGGAACATACACTCCAATTCCGCTCCCTTGGTCCACCCTGCAAGCGATCCAGGCGTCGGTTTGTTCGCAGACATTCTTACCGGTGTCGAAGAGCTCGAGCCCGCCGTCGGGAATGAGAACATAAGCGTGAGAACCAGTTGATCGGATCCGCACCGCTTGACCGCGCTCAACCCGCACCTTCCGTATGTCTTCGACAACCATTCCTTTCTGGATGACACCAATCTCTATGTCGAAGATTTCCGTCGGCTCGATTGACCCTTCGGTCGACGGTGCATTCACTTGTGGTTTGACAGGCGGCTCGGGACTCTTCGGGCACCCCCAGTTGACGCCCAGAACGATCCCGACCAACATGAGAGTGACAATCGTGCTCTTCATCTTCCCGGTCATCTGAACCTCCCTGCCCGGTGTCCCGGGCCGCTCCTCCTGATCAGATTGGAATTCGCACTGTTTCACGGTCCTTGCTGAGTCACCGGTTCATTGAGCTTTGCGGCCAGATCGGTGTACCGCGGATCCTGCCGCAGCTCGTTGAAACCGTCGTAGCTCTCGATCATATGGAGGGGATATCCCGCATCGAGGGCGCGTCCAAGCCACTCGATGGCTTCGTCAAGCTCGCCGAGCTCCTCGTACAGGGCGGCGAGGTCGAACATCGATCTGGAGCTCGTGATGCCAGTGGTGAGGATACGGGGGAGGAGTTCGCGCGCCGCGGTCTCGTCGCCAAGCTGCACGCGGTAGGAGGCGAGGTCGATCAGCAGCGATACGTCGTCGGGCGTGGTT
>Ga0209013_10001172_pt1 | contig 24283 bp, 23 predicted proteins | sample Cruoilmetagenom2_FD_187291 | JGI IMG/M metagenome (GOLD analysis project Ga0209013, IMG submission 187291) | Oil polluted marine microbial communities from Coal Oil Point, Santa Barbara, California, USA - Sample 2 (SPAdes) (version 2) | ecosystem: Environmental > Aquatic > Marine > Oil seeps ... | reverse complement strand
GCGGTGGATAGCGATGTCTTGGATCGTGCCATCGGTTTGGAAGACCCTGGCATGATTCTCGACGAGAGCGCCGAGGAATGCCGCGTGTCCGGCCTGGAAAGCGACCTCTCCACCACCGAGTGTGCGCGTGATGACCATGTCGGCCTCACCCGAGTACAGCACCGCTTCAGGCGAAACGACTTCGACAATGAGAGGCTCGGCCACGGAACTCAGCCTTCCTGGAGGGTCTTGGCCTTCGCCAGCACTTGCTCGACGCCACCGACGTTCAAGAATGCCTGCTCAGGAACTTCGTCAAGGTCGCCATCGATGATGGACTCGAACGACTCGACGGTCTCCTTGACCGGTACGTACTCGCCGACGAGACCGGTGAAGACCTCGGCAACGTAGAAGGGTTGCGAAAGGAAACGTTCGACCTTACGGGCCCGGTTGACAATGAGGCGATCCTCTTCCGACAACTCGTCGAGTCCGAGAATGGCGATGATGTCCTGTAGCTCCTTGTAACGCTGCAGTGTCTCCTGAACTCGGCGCGCAACGTCGTAGTGGTGCTGACCGACAACTTCAGGCGTCAGGATCGTTGATGTCGATGCAAGCGGATCCACAGCAGGGTAAATACCAAGCGCAGCAACCTGACGCGACAACTCAGTGGTCGCGTCGAGGTGGGTAAAGGTGGTGAACGGAGCCGGGTCGGTGTAGTCATCGGCGGGCACGTACACGGCCTGCAGTGACGTAATGGAACGACCCCGAGTACTCGTAATACGTTCCTGTAGCTGGCCCATCTCGTCGGCCAGCGTCGGCTGGTAGCCCACGGCGGCGGGCATACGACCGAGCAGCGTCGATACTTCGGAGCCAGCCTGCACAAAGCGGAAGATGTTGTCGATGAACAGCAGCACGTCCTGGTTCTGAACGTCGCGGAAGTACTCAGCCATGGTCAACGCCGAGAGCGCCACGCGCAGGCGCACGCCCGGCGGCTCGTCCATCTGGCCGAACACGAGGGCGGCCTTTTCGAACACGCCCGACTCCATCATCTCGAGACGGAGGTCGGTGCCCTCACGGGTACGTTCGCCGACACCTGCGAACACCGAAACGCCACCATGCTGCGATGCAACGCGGTTGATCATCTCGGTAATGAGCACGGTCTTGCCCACTCCGGCACCGCCGAACAGGCCAATCTTGCCGCCTGCCACGTACGGAGTGAGGAGGTCGATGACCTTGATGCCGGTCTCGAACATGCGAGCTGAGGGCTCGAGAGCATCGAAGTCGGGCGGAGGACGGTGGATTTCCCACCGCTCCATCTCGGCAAAACCTTCTGGCGGATCGTCGAGGGCTTCCCCCCACACGTTCCAGATATGGCCGAGCACCTTCTCGCCGACGGGAACGGTAAGACCGTGACCCAGATTACGAACCGGTGCGCCGCGCACGAGGCCGTCAGTCGGCTTCAAGCAAACTGCGCGGACGCGTCCACCCCCTAGCTGCTGAGCAACCTCAGCCAGTACAGGCATGGTCTCGCCTTCGAGTGTTACGTCGAACTCGACAGCGTGGTTGAGTTCGGGCAACGCGCCGCGTGGGAACTCGACGTCGACCACGGGGCCGGCAATACCGACGACGCGGCCGTCTTTGAGCTCGCCGCCCGCCGGTGTGTTCAATGATGTTTCTGTCATGGTCATGACTTTGATTCTCCTGGGATTGCTTTGCGCTCAGAGGGTGGCGCCGGAGTCGGTTTGCTGGATTTGTTCGTAGATCTCGTCGCTGAGATCAAGGTATGGCGAATCATCGTCGTCTGCGTCGAGCGCCTCGGCCCCACCGACGATTTCCATGATTTCGGTCGTGATCGAGTCTTGACGTGCACGGTTCATGATGCGGCTGAGGGACTCGATGAGATCTTCGGCGTTGTCGGTGGCGGACTTCATTGCCCGCTGTCGGAAGGCATGCTCTGATGCTGCGGCGTTGAGTAGTGCGGCGTAGACGCGAGCCTCGACGTAACGCGGAAGCAGCGTGTCGAGAATCGTTTCCGGATCGGGCTCGAACTCGTAGTCGCCACCAGGACCATCCGCGTCGGCAGGCTTGCCGTCGCCGCCTTCCACGGTGTCTGCTCGCAGGGGAACCAATGGCCGCAGCACGACTTCCTGACTACCGGAGGAGACGAAACGGGTGTAGACCAGTTCGACCGAGTCGACCTGCCCCGACACGAACAGTTCGACCACGTGTTCGCCGATCTGTCGAGCGTCTTCGTAGCCCGGCTGGTCGGAGAAACCGTTGAATGGTTTCCCGAGGTTGTATCCGCGGAAGCGGAAGTAACCCTCAGCTTTACGACCGACAGGAATCACGGTGTAGTCGCGGCCGGCAAGGACGTCGGCCTTGATTTCGCCTTCTGCGGCTCGCTGCGTGCCCGAGTTGTAGCCGCCGCACAAACCACGGTCGGCGGTGATCACGACGTAGCAGGTGTGCTTGATCTCGTCACGACCGGCAAGCATCGGGGAATCGGAGGACGCTCCACCGGCAGCAAGATCCTTGACCACTTCAGTGATCTGCTCGGAATAGGGCACGGCCGCCGTTACGCGGGCCTGCGCCTTGACAATCCGCGACGCCGCGATCAGTTCCATCGCGCGAGTGATCTTCTTGGTTGCGCTAACGGTGCGAATGCGTTCTTTGAGGATCCGCTCCTGACCACCAGCCATTATGCTCTCCCGCTCTCGTCGGCTACGACATCACCGGCGCGCTCGATCGAGCCCGTCGATACGCGGAATGTCCCGCGCGCCTCGATGCCAAAAAGCGACGTCGTTGTGTCAGTGGTGGGGAGAAGCGTCTGCATTATTCGGTAGCTAGGGTCTTGTTGGAGTGGGCTTCGCCCAATTCGTCTTCGTCGATCTGGGTGGGGTCTACGGCGTATTCGTCAGTTGTTACTGTGAACGAGGCCTTGAAGTTCTCGACGGCTCCGGCGAGTTCGTCGGGCACGGCACCCGTCTTGATCTCGGACAGCAGGCCCACGTGTGTTGTGCGCACGTAATCGAGCAGTTCCGACTCGAATCGGCTGACATCGGCGACCGGAATGTCGTCGAGGTAACCCTTGGTTCCGGCGAAGATCGAAACTACCTGTTCCTCGACGGGCATCGGACTGTTGAGCGGCTGCTTGAGCAGCTCGACAAGGCGATAACCGCGCTCGAGCTGAGCGCTCGACACGGCGTCGAGTTCGGAACCGAAGGTGGCGAAGGCCTCGAGCTCACGAAACTGGGCGAGGTCGCCCTTCAGTGTTCCGGCGACCGACTTCATCGACTTGATCTGCGCGGCACCACCCACGCGAGACACCGAGATGCCTACGTCGACGGCGGGGCGGACACCTGACTTGAACAGGTTGTCCTGCAGGTAGACCTGCCCGTCGGTGATGGAAATCACGTTGGTCGGAATGAAGGCCGAAACGTCGCCGGCCTTGGTCTCGATGATCGGCAGGGCCGTAAGCGAACCGGCACCGAGCTCATCAGAGAGCTTGGCAGCGCGCTCCAGCAGGCGGCTGTGCAAGTAGAACACATCGCCCGGGTACGCCTCGCGGCCCGGTGGCCGGCGAAGCAGGAGCGAAAGCTGGCGATACGCCTCGGCCTGCTTGGAAAGATCGTCGTACACGACGAGCGCGTGCTCGCCATTGTCCATCCAGTGCTGCCCGACGGCGCAACCGGCATAGGGGGCCAGGTACTTGAAGGGCGCCGGGTCAGAGGCTGGCGCGACGACAACGACGGTGTACTCGAGAGCACCACTCTGGCGGAGCAGGTCGACAGTCTGCGCGACGGTCGAGCTCTTCTGGCCGATGGCGACATAGATGCACTTCACACCGAGGCCACGCTGGTTGAGGATCGTGTCGATCGCAATCGTGGTCTTGCCGGTCTTGCGGTCGCCGATGATCAGCTCGCGCTGACCCCGACCAATCGGCGTCATAGCGTCGATCGACTTGATGCCCGTCTGAAGCGGCTCGTGCACGGGTTGGCGGCCCATGATGCCCGGTGCCTGAATCTCCATACGGCGAGACTCGACGCCGATGAGGTCGCCGCCGCCGTCGATCGGATGGCCGAGGGCGTTGACAACACGTCCGAGCATGCCGTCGCCCACCGGCATCGACAAGATGCTGCCGGTGGCCTTGACGGTCTGGCCCTCTTCGATATTGTCGACGTCGCCGAGAACGACGGCGCCGATCGAGGTCTCGTCGAGGTTCAGCGCCAGGCCGACGGAACCGTCTTCGAACTCGAGCAGCTCGTTCACCGCGGCGTCGGGCAGCCCGCTCACGCGGGCGATACCGTCACCTACGGCGGCAACACGACCGACGGTTCGTGCCTCATGCGAGGGCTCGAATCCTTCGAGGTTTGATTTGAGTGCCGATGCGATATCGGCGGCGGAAATGGTCAGCTCAGCCATGATGGGTCTCTTCCTGATCCTTTACAGACGGCTCTGCAGCTGGTCGATGCGAGTACGGACGGTGTCGTCGATGACGGTGTCACCGATTGTGGCGACGACGCCCCCGAGCACTGTGGGGTCGACGATCGCTTTGAGATTGAGGCTCTTGCCAGTGGAGTTCTCCAAGGCAGCCTTGAGACGGGCCTGCTGGTCAGCGGTGAGTGCGACGGCCGTGCGGACCTCGGCAACGTCGAGTTGCTTGGCACTCGAAGCCCTCTGCACGAGGCTGTCGACGATCGCCGGCAGCTCACGGCTGCGACCGGATCCGACAACCATCGAGACAAGCTGGATCGTTGTCGGTGTGGCCTTGCCGCCGAGGAGATCCTCGACGATTGCCTGACGCTTTTCAGCCGGGACGTGCTCGTCGGTCAGCGCGTTGCGTAGCGCATCGCTCGACTCGTACGACCTGGCGAACCGGAACAATTCGTCCTCGACCTCGTCGAGAGTTCCCTCCGCGCGGGCGACCTCGAACAGTGCGCGGGCGTAGCCCTCGATGCGTGCGTCGCTCATGACGATGCTCCTACTCGTGAGATGAAGCTCTCGATGAGTTCCTGCTGAGTCGTGTTGTCGAGTGTGTCGTACGCGATGCGTTCGACGGCCTTGCTCGAATACCGTGCGATCTCGGCACGGAGCTCATCGGCTGAGCGATCAGCGGCGGCATCGATGTCGGCATCGGAGCGAGCTTCGAGATCGGCCATTTCATCGTCCAGACGTGCCCGGCCGTCGGTCAGGAGAGCCTCAGCCTGTGCATCGGCCTCGGCATACAGGCGACCGCGTTCGGCATCGATGTCGCCCTTGGCCTCACGAATACGAGTCGCTTCGGTTTCGGCCACAGACTTCGCGGCGGCTGAGTCATCGAGTTCTTTCTGAATACCCTCCGTGCGGTCCTTGAAAGATTGCTTGACGGTAGGCGAAGCGAACTTGTAGAGCAGGCCGAACACGATGATTGAGGCCGTCGAAGCAATGATCGTTTCCCACGTCGGGGCGAACAGCCAATGTTCGGTGTGGTAGCCCTTGTCGTCGAACGGGACCTCTTCGGATGCCGGAAGCACTCGGGCGACGAGAAGGGACGTGGTTGCGAGAAGACTCATGCCGACACCTCCTGGCCCATTGCGTCACGCACAGCTGCGGTGACCGCATCTGCCGACGGCTCTTTCCCGGTCGCCAGCCTGCCGGCCAGCGCGGCTACTTCGGCAACAGCAGCTTCAACCTGCGGCTGGGCCGCCGCTTTTGCTGCATCGACCTCGGCGGCCGCGACTGCCCGCTTTTCGGCGATCCGAGTGTTGGCTGCTCCAAGTTTGTCAGCTCGCTCTGCCTCCAGAGTGGCCCTGGCGGCTTCGACCCGTGATTGGGCGTCAGCACGAACCGAGGCGACCTGCGCGTCATATTCCGCAACGTCCGCGCGTGCAGACGCTGTGAGCGTTTCAGCGGTTTCGAAGTCGTCTTGGATGTTGTCGTAGCGGGTCGTCATGCCCTTGCGGATCTTGGGCAGCAAGAACAGGCGCAGCACTACAAACAGAACGACGAAGGAGCCGAAGCCCCAAACCACTTCTTTGACTTCGGGGAAGATCGGGTTGAGATCACTCTCAGGAACCTCTACTTCACCTTCCTCACCCTCTTCGGACCCGATGAAAGCGTCTTCAACGAAAGACACTTCGATCGACGACCCTGAGGATGTCACGACGGCTGTCAGCACGTCATCTCCTTACGATTGTCACGTTGGGCAGGACGCTCGCGATCAGGCGAACTTGAGCAGAATGAAGACCACGAACCCGATGAGGGCGAGGGCTTCGGTGAACGCAATGCCGAGGAACATCGTTGTCCGGACCATGCCGGCGGCCTCAGGCTGGCGGGCCATGGCCTCGACCGACTTGCCGACGATGTAGCCAATGCCGATACCGGGGCCGATGGCGGCAAGGCCATAGGCCATACCCGCTCCGGCAGCGGCCTCGATGTTCTTCAAGTCGTCCGGGTCGGACGCCTGGGCGACGATGGCGCTGAATGCTTCCATGGGGTTTTCTCCTGTTGTGCTTTCGGTAGATCGGTGATCGTGTATGGGAATCGAGTTCAGACGATGCTTTCGAGCTCAGTGCTCTTCAGCGTGTCCTTCGGTCGAGTTGTTGATGTAGACGGCGGCGAGGATGGCAAAGATGTAGGCCTGCAAGAAGGCGACCAGGATCTCGAATCCGGTGAGGAACATCAACATGCCGAACGGCAAGATGCTCATCGGCACGAGGAAGACCTGGCTGGTCTCTGCCAGCAGCAGCGCCTCGGTAAGCAGAGCGAAGGTCACGAGCAAGATGTGGCCGGCAAGCATGTTGGCCATGAGACGAACGGTGAGCGAGAACGGCGTCACGATGATCGTCGAGATGAATTCGATGAAGCCAACGAGCGGCTTCAGCGCCGTCGGAACCCCGGGAGGCCACAGTAGGTGACCGAAGTAGCCAATGCCCTGATGCTTCAGGCCGGTGCCGATGTAGATCACCCAGACCAGTAGTGCGAGCGACAGGGGGATAGCGATTCGAGCGGTCGCCGGCATCTGAATGATCGGAAGGACACCGGGGATGTTGCACAAGAAAATGAAGATGAAGAGACTCAACAAGAACGGGGTCCACTTGAGACCGCTCTTGCCGAGGGTCTGCATCACGATGCCCTCTTCGATGAAGTCGATGATCACCTCGGCGAGATTGCGACTTCCCGTCGGTGCCACCAGCGGGTCTTTGCGACTGGCCAGGAGGAACAACGTGATCCCGATCAGCGCGGCAACAACCGCGATCAGGGCAATCTTGTTGAATGATGGATAGACGTCCTGCCAGCGCAGGATTTCATTGATCGGCGGGAACTCGAGTCCGAGCACGTGATTTCCGTTTCAGTCGTGAGGGGTAGAGGAGTTTTGTTTGTTACTGGGCAATGTCAGGCGGCCGGTTGTGACCTGGATGGCTTGAGCCCTGGATAGGCGAGAGAAAGTGCGACGTACTTCATCTCCCAGAACAGGAGACCAAGGTGCGTGACAATGATGGTCGATCCGAGTGCCGGAAGTGAAATCCAACTGGCATCTTTGACCAGCCAGACGGCGAGGAAGATCAGAGCGAGGCGGATGAGGTAGCCGAACAAGGTGGCTCCCATCATCAATCCGAGCGAGATGCGGGCGGCCGAAGCGATGAACGCTGCTGCCAGGGCGAAGTTGGCAAGCACGATGGCGACGCCGTATGCGCTCGACCATGCACCGTTGATTCCCCAGATTACGCCGCAAACCGCGATGAGAATCGGAGCAACGATCAAGCCGCGCTTGATCATGTCGGAAGAAATCGTGACCTCGGGCGCCGGCCCGTCGAAACGGGTGTTGATGATTTCAGCACTGTCCTTATTGGAGCCGTTTGGGCCTACTGCACTCATGTCAGGCGACCCCACGCTTGCTGCGCGCGGCGAGCGAACGCGCCCGCTCGGCTTCGTGCTCAGCCATACGATCGTCGTATCGGTACTTGAACTTGGCGAACAATCCGACCGCCCCGAGGATCGTGAACACGATCATGAAGAGAGGAGTCGTTCCGAACAGACTGTCCAGGCCGAAACCCACACCGAAGAACAGCGCGAGAATGATCGCTACCTCGATGCCGAGACCGAGTGAATCCTCGGTGTTGCCGCGAGACTGTTTCGGAGGGTGGTCCATGGATAGGGGCGGGATCAGGAGCACTCCAGCCGGAGTGCTTGTGAAAGCATGCACAACCTACTGGTCGATGTCGACAGAAGGCAACTTCTTGTCAGAACTGTCGGACGAATCTTGGTCTTCCTGGACCGTAATGTCGCCGTCCCCGCGTCGCCGCGCGCGAACACTCGGATGTAGCACGGTAAACAGAATGATCCCCAAAGCAGCGATACCGAACGGAAGGTAGGCCGGGTTCTGTCCGGTCAGAGTCGGGTACAGAACGAACCCCGAGAGCAACGCAGTCCAGGTCCACAGAATGACGACGCTACGTCGATGACCGTGACCAAGATCCATGAGGCGGTGATGGAGATGACCCTTGTCGGCGGAAGCCAGGGACTTTCGTCCGGTTGCGCGCCGGATCACAGCGAAGAGAAGATCGACGATCGGAACTCCGAGGATCAACAGCGGTATCGCTAACGGAGCGAGGAAGAAGTAGGTCTGGCCGACGAACTCTTCGCTGAACGAGTCAGCTCGGCCACCGACCACACTCGTGGATACCGCGAGAAATAGTCCGAGCAGCAGCGCGCCGCCATCACCCATCATGATGCGCGCCGGGTTGAAATTGTGCGGTAAGAACCCGATGCAGACTCCGACCGCGATGATTGCGATGAGTGGACCGATGTTCCTGACGTCCAACAGTCCTGTGTTCGTCAACTCCTGGCTGTACAGGAAGAACGCGAACGCTCCGATGGCCACGATTCCGGCCGCGAGACCGTCGAGGCCATCGATCAGGTTGATCGCCTGACTCATTCCGATCAGCCACAACACGGTGATGAGCGGCTGCAAATCATCCGAGAGAATGATCGGCCCTTCGTAGAACGGCAGACGGAACGAAAACATCACCACACCGAATTGAACGAGCACGAGCCCCGCCGCCACCGTGCCGGCCAACTTGGCCGGCGGCGAGATCTCTCTGATGTCGTCGATGAATCCAACGACGAAAATTATCGTTGCGGCAAGCAGCACCCCGAGCGGTTCGGAGTTGCTTTCGAACAACACATCGAATGCACCAACGAACTGCGCGGTGGTGAGCGCGGCGACAAAGCCCAGGAACATCGCCAATCCGCCGATGTCGGGCAGCGGTGTCTGATGGACCGTGCGATCAGTCGGCAGGTAAACCCATCCTCGCCGGCGCGCCAGCCAGCCCACGAGGGGTGTCGTTGCAAACGTCACAACAGCAGCGACGGCTCCGATCAGGAGATAGGAACCGACGTCTGGCACGGTCGCTCAGTCTACTGAAGTCGCTCAGTTCACTGAATCGGCGTACGCAGGGAACCGCGCACACAACACGCGGACATCCTCACGGACTGCTGCCAATTCCGCGGCGTCATCACGACCACGTAGAGCTCGGGCGATCAGTGAAGCGATGACTGCCATTTCCGATTCCTTCATCCCCTGGGTGCTGACAGACGGTGTTCCGATGCGAACACCACTTGTCACGAATGGACTGCGGGGATCGTCAGGGATCGTGTTCTTGTTGAGCGTGATGCCGGCTTCGTCGAGGCTCGCCTGTGCGACCTTGCCGGTCAACTCCGCGTCGAATGGTGTGAGATCGACGACCATCAAGTGGTTGTCGGTCCCACCCGAGACCAAGCGGAAGCCTTCTTGGACAAGTGCATCTGCCAGTGCCGAGGCATTAGCGACGACCTGATGGGCGTATTCGGAGAACGACGGATCCATCGCCTCGCGGAATGCCACCGCCTTGGCCGCAATGACGTGCTCGAGCGGCCCGCCCTGCCAACCAGGGAAGACTGCTTTGTCGATCTGCTTTGCGTACTCGGACTTGCAGAGGATGCATCCCCCGCGGGGCCCGCGCAGCGTCTTGTGCGTAGTGAACGTGACAATGTCGGCATACGGCACAGGATTGGGATGAGCACCGCCCGCCACCAGCCCGGCGAGATGCGCGATATCGAACATCAGAAGCGCGCCGACCTCGTCAGCGATCTTCTTGAAGGGTTCGGCATCGAGCCGACGTGGGTAGCTCGTCGTTCCCACCACGATCATCTTCGGCCGATGCTCGAGCGCCATCGAGCGAACCTCGTCAATGTCGATTCGGTCTTCGGCGCCCGTGCCATAGGCGACGAAATTGTAGAGAATTCCACTCGCGTTGACCGGCGAACCGTGCGTCAGGTGACCTCCGTGATCGAGGCTCAGACCGAGCACCGTGTCGCCCGGCTCGAGCATTGCCTGGTACACGCACATGTTGGCGTTCGCTCCGGAGTGGGGTTGCACGTTGGCGTGCTCGGCCCCGAACAGCTCTTTGACCCTGTCGATCGCCAATTGTTCGATCTCGTCAACGATGACATTGCCACCGTAGTAGCGCTTGCCCGGATAACCCTCGGAGTACTTGTTGGTCAGAACCGACCCGGTTGCGCGCATCACCGCCGGTGACGTGAAGTTCTCGCTGGCGATCAGCTGAAGGCCCGAGACCTGGCGTTGGATCTCGCGTTCGATCAGTCCGACTACTTCGATGTCAGGATCTGTGTCGGAGGGAAATGGCATCAGATGGTCCTCTCAGAAATTTGATTCGAGTTCGATGATTTGATCGACGCGGCGGGCGTGGCGCCCACCGTCGAAGTCAGTAGTGAGAAACGTGTCGACAATCTCGTCGGCAAGACCTTCCCCCACGATTCGAGCGCCGATCGACAACACGTTTGCATCATTGTGCGCCCGCCCCATACGGGCGGTGTACAGACAATTGCAGAGCGCAGCACGAACGCCGCGCACCTTGTTGGCAGCGAGCTGTTCGCCTTGCCCGCTCCCGCCGATCACGATGCCGAAGTCGGCGCTTCCGTCACGCACAGTCCGACCGACTCCGGCACAGATCGCCGGGTAGTCGACAGACTCTGTTGAGTTCGTTCCTTGGTCATCGACTGTGTGGCCTTGCTCTCGAAGCATCGCGACAAGATGCTGTTTGAGGTCGAAGCCGGCATGGTCGGAACCGATCGCAATCCGTCTTGTCTCAGGTGGATCCGTCGCTGATGAATTCATGGCGCCCGAGTGTACGCGTCAACTAACGACTGACTCCCTCGCTTGCGCGGTGTGGACGCGCGGTTTCTAGAGTGCAGCGCGTGACTCTCGACCCCCGCTCCCCCGTCATCATTGGCGTCGGCCAACACCTCCACCGCGCCGAAGGCGTTGATGACTCGCTCGACGCCATCGAATTGATGGAGCGGGCGGTGCTTGCAGCGGCCGCTGACGCCGGGCTCGACGGCCCGCCCGTCGCTGATGCGCTCCGTGTGGTGAGCCTGCTGTCGTGGCGCTATGGCAATCCGCCGCGGTTTCTCGCCGAGCGGCTCGGAATCGAGCCTGCCAGGCTCGAATACACTGTAAATGGAGGCAACACGCCGCAGTGGCTCGTCAACCAGACCGCGCTCGAGATCCAGTCAGGCGCTCTCGACATCGCGATTCTGACCGGCGGTGAGGCATTCCGCACGCGCATGCGCGCCAGGAAGACGAACGCACAGCTGCCCTGGCCGAAAGCCCGCCCCGACGACCGGCCAGCCATCATCGGTAAGGAACTGCAGATGAGTCTGGAGGCGGAGGCCTCAAGGGGCATCACCCAGCCTGTCCAGATTTACCCGATGTTCGAAACCGCATTGCGAGCCGCGTCCGGGCGGACCCCTGAGGAACACCTCCGCCACCTCGGACAGCTCTGGTCGGGACTGAGTGAGGTTGCCGCCGGGAACCCTTACGCATGGATTCAAGAGCCGAAGACAGCTGGCGAGATCGCAACGGTGACCTCGAGCAATCGCATGATCGGTTTGCCATACCCCAAGTTGATGAATGCGAACAACGATGTCGACATGGCGGCAGCCGTCATCATGTGTTCGGTCGAGGCGGCTCGTCGGCTGGGGGTTCCTGAGGAGCAGTGGGTGTTTCCGCATAGTGGCACCGACTGCCACGAGCACCCCTTCGTCTCCAATCGCGACACCTTCGCCGCGACGCCGGCGATCGCACTCGGTGGGCGTCTCGCCCTGGAACTCGCCGGTGTCGACATCGACGATGTCTCTGTCATCGACCTCTATTCGTGCTTCCCCTCGGCGGTACAGCTTGGTGCGCAGTCATTGGGAATCGGCCTGGACAGGCAGTGGTCGCGAACCGGGGGCCTGACGTTCGCCGGAGGACCATGGAACAACTACGTCATGCATGCAATCGCCACGGTGGTCGAGGATCTCCGCGAGCAGCGGGGTGAATTCGGTCTGGTGTGGGCCAACGGCGGCTATGCGACCAAACACGCATTCGGCGTGTACTCCACGAGCCCTCCGACCGCGTTTCGTCATGCCGACCCACAAGAGGAGATCGACGCGTTGCCGAGCCGAGAGTTGGCAATGCCTACCAATGCGACCGGACCGGCAACGGTCGAGGCATACACGGTGATGTTCTCGCGCGATGCCGAACCCGAGCGGTCAATTGCCTCATGCCTGCTTCCCGACGGTCGCCGGGCGTGGGGCACTTCGTCAGACCCAGACCTGACGGCCGCAATGTGCTTCGACGAGTGGGTCGGCGTCGAGGTGACGCTCAGCGAAGACGGAACTTTGCGAGTGCAATGATCGTCAGGACTGCCCTATGTCAGGGCTGCTCGATGACGTCGTTGCCACCAAGCGTCCCCTGATCGGGACAGTTGTCAACGATGTAGCCCTCGGTCATCGGAATGGAAGCGGCGGTTACCAGGCTTGGGTCTTCACTGATCAAGGGAACTGACGCGCTGAATACATCGACCGCTTCCTCAACTGCCGACTCGAGATCGGTGGGGATGTTCAACTCGATATCCGGCTCATCCACACCGGCGGCAACGAGCGCTGCCAACCACACTTCGGACAACTCATCGATCTGTTCCGGGGTCAGGCCGGCGGCTGAGAGCTCAGCACTGGCACGTTCAGCGCGGCGTTCCATCGGCCCGACGAGCCCAACCGTAAGAGCCTCACGTTCGTCTTCGAGTTCGGATGGAAGATGCTCGTCGAGGCCCGCCACCGCGGCGACTATGGCTCCGGACGCGGCCACCTCGGACCGTTGGGCCGAGAGATTCTCCGTCGCAAACGACGATGCCAGAGCAAGAGCCTGGAACGTACCGGCGAACTCACTCCACGATCGGCAGAACAGATCAGCGCTGTCGATTCCGGGAACGCCAACTTCGGGCACAGTGGGGAGCACCGTCGTCACGACCGACGGCGCCGCAGTAGCAGCATCTTGTTCTCCCGAGTCGCCGTCTCCGGTGGTCGACTCCGACCCTGTTCCGGCAGCACTGTCGGTCTCGTCGGATTTGTCGACCAGCCCGGGTCCGTCGCCGGTGGTTTCCGCCGTCGCGGATGTATCAATCGACGTCGACTCAGCCGTGTCGCCGCGATCGTCGGAACTGCTGCACGCGGCAACCACGAAAGCGAGCGCCAAGACAGTTGACGCGGAGCGGCACAGTAGTCGCATAGCGACAGTGTGCATGCTCAGATGCCAAGCTCGGCGTCATGGCCGACGCACCGGATCTACAGAACGCTCTCCCAACGACCGGCAGACCCATGATCGTGCTGGACTGCGACCCTGGCCATGACGACGCAATCGCGATCGTGGCAGCTGCCAGGCACGCCGACCTCGTCGGTATCACGACCGTCGCCGGTAACGCTCCGCTCGAGAGCACCACATACAACGCGCTTGTGATGCGCGACATGCTGGCAATCAATGTCCCCGTGCACTCAGGCAGCAGACGCCCGACCGTTGCCGAGCCACACGCCGCGCCCTTCGTCCACGGCGAGAGCGGGCTCGACGGTGCCGACCTGCCGGCGCCCACAACACCGCTGGACGGGACGGACGGCATCGACTTCATCATCGAAACCTGTCGGAGAACCGAGGGGATCTGGCTCGTACCGACGGGACCGCTGACCAATATCGCCCTTGCACTGCGGGTCGCTCCAGATCTCGCCGACCGCATCGCCGGGATCTCCCTGATGGGTGGTGGGACATTCGGCAATCGAACAGCGACAGCCGAGTTCAACATCTGGGCCGACCCGGAGGCCGCTTCAATCGTCTTCGGATACGGAGGCCCACTCGTCATGGCCGGTCTCGACGTGACCCACCAGTTCCAGGCGACCCCGGCGCGGATCGCTCAGGTTGCCGCACTCCCGGGACGACTCGCAGAGGTCTTGACCGACCTCTTCGGGTTCTTCGCAGGCACATATCTTTCGCGCCACGACCGTGGCTCGATCGAAGGTCCCGCCGTACACGACCCCCTCGCCGTTCTTGCCCTCACCCATCCCGAGCTGTTCGAACGACAAGCACATCACGTCGCGATCGAGACAACCGGGGCACTGACCCGCGGGATGACCGTGATCGACCAACGCCATCTGCGCGAACGGCTCGAATCGAACTGTGATGTGCTCACAAGAGTTGACGCTGACGCTGCTTTCGACGTGATCGTCGACGCCATTGCCCACTTCGCCAAATGAGACGAATGGGGTCAGACCCCATGCGACCCATTTGAATGAGACGATGGGGGTCTGACCCCATTCGTCTCATTTGGTATCCTCGTCGATCTGCAGAAACCAGGTAACCGCGTGACCGACACGTTCCCTCGACAACACGCCCGCACACAGCGATTCACACTTGGCGAGCCACGAAACATCACCGTGTCCGCCGACGGTCGACGAGTGCTGTTTCTTCGCAGTGCCAGCGGCAGCGATCCTGTCAATTCTCTCTGGGTTCTGGATACCGAGACGGGCGAGGAGCGCCTGGTTGCCAACCCGCGCGCCCTGCAGAAATCGGCCGACGACGATCAGTTACCGCCCGAAGAGAAAGCTCGTCGCGAACGAACCCGCGAGGGCGCCGGGGGCATAACCGCGTACGCAACCGACGCCGAGGGAACGGTCGTCGCGTTTGCTCTGGCGGGCAAGCTGTTCGCGGCGGGCGTGATCTCGGGCCAGGCTCGAGCACTCGACGTGGACGGTCCGGTGTTCGATCCACGTCCTGACCCCCTCGCCCGGCGCGTTGCCTACGTTCGCGGAAACAGTTTGTGCATCGGTGAGCTGGACGGCACGTCACGGGTGCTGGCCGGAGAGCACACTGACGCCTCTGCCGTCGCGAAAGATCAAACCGTGTCGTGGGGCAGCGCCGACTTCATCGCAGCGGAGGAAATGCACCGGTTTCGTGGCTACTGGTGGAGCCCGGACGGCACCAAGATCGCCGCATGCCGGGTCGACGTGGCGCCCGCCGACGAGTGGGTCATTGCTGACCCTGCTCACCCTGATCAAGCCGCGAGGACGATCCGATACCCGGCGGCGGGAACGCCGAATGCCGACGTCACTCTGCACCTCCTCGGGCTCGATGGGTCGAGCGTCGAGGTCGTCTGGGATCACGACTTCTTCCCATACCTCGCGGCCGTCGAATGGTCCACCGCAGGGCTGATCATGCTCGTTCAGGCACGCGATCAGCAGGGCTCGATGATCCTGAGAGTCGACACCGACACCGGGGAGACAACCGTCGCCTCTCACGACTACGACGATGCCTGGATCGAACTCGTTCCCGGCACGCCGACGCTGATGGCCGACGGCCGAATCGTCAGCTGCGCCGATCGAGATGGCGCGAGGCGCCTGATGATCGACGACGAACCAGTTACCTCGACCGGCCTGCAAGTCCGTTCGGTGGTTTCAACAAATGACCGAACCGTCACCTTTCAGGCCAACCCGATCGATGATGCAACACAACTCCATGTTTGGCGCTGGACCAGTGATGCCGACACCTCAGGATCGGGCCAGATACGTGCGCTGACGGACGACGCTGGCATGCACACTGCAGCCGTTGGCGGCTCCACCACCGTCATCAAGTCGGCCAATCTGGAGAAGCACGGGACAAGCACAGCGACGCTGAGCGGCCAACCATTCACGTCGTACGCGGAGACTCCCCTGGTAACCCCGGACGTCGACTTGTTCAATGCTGGCCAGCGCCAACTCGCGACGGCAGTCCTGCTACCCACGGACCATGATGGTTCGCAACTGCCAGTGCTCCTCGATCCGTACGGGGGCCCACACGCTCTCAGAGCAACCAGGTCGAACAACGCATACCTGACTTCACAGTGGTTCGCCGACCAGGGATTCGCGGTCGTCGTGGCCGACGGCCGAGGAACACCGGGACGTGGAACCAACTGGGAACGGGCAGTACACAAAGACCTCGCCACCGCACCGCTGGATGACCAGATCGACGCGCTACACGCGGCAGCCGAGCGTCATCCGGAGATCGACCTCGACCGGGTTGCAATCCGCGGGTGGAGCTTCGGTGGCTACCTGGCAGCCCTCGCAGTGCTCAGGCGACCGGATGTGTTTCACGCCGCGATCGCCGGGGCTCCCGTCACCGAATGGCGTCTGTACGACACGCACTACACCGAGCGGTACCTCGGCCAGCCCGATGATCACGCCGACACGTATGAGGCGAGCTCTCTACTTCCGATCGCGGCAGACCTGACTCGTCCATTGCTGCTGATTCACGGGCTCGCCGATGACAATGTTGTCGCCGCTCACTCCCTTCAACTCTCATCGGCCCTACTGACCGCCGGTCGACCGCACGAAGTGCTTCCACTTGTGGGCGTCACCCACATGACCCCACAGGAGATCGTTGCGGAGAACCTGCTGCTTCATCAGCTGGAATTTCTACAGCGATCGCTCCCCCGTAATAGGACTGTCGCTGTCAACTGATCTAACGTGCCCGCCTGGAAGGACCCCAGATGGACAAAAGACTAGCGGAGCTCTACCGAGGTGTCGCTGTGCATGCCACCGCAGATCTCGAGCATCAGGCTGCACTGGAATTGCTGGCGCTCGTGATGCTTGCCGATTCGAATATCTCCGACAACGAGGTCGAGGTTGTTCGCGAGATCAGCGCTGAGTGGCGATCTGACGTTGGTGCGTTCGAGGAATACCTCCGGCCGGCCATCGAAGAGGCCCGCGCAGCTATCGAACAGGACACCGTCGATGAATTTCTCGAGCGCGTCGATGCACGGATCAGCAGCCGAATCCTGCGCTCGGCATTGTTCTCTGCGGCCCGCGACGTCGCCGGAGTCGACCACGACCTCACACCGGACGAAGGCTCCATCCTCGCGTTTGTCGCTGTTCGCTTCGGCTGAGACCCGGCGCAATCATCGGGTGCCCGAGCGAAGGGCACAAGGGACATCACCGCTCGGTCGGTGCGCGACCAATCGCAATTCGGTCGAGCCCGGCAAGGTCCGAACGAATCTCGATCTCGGCGTATCCAGCGGCACGCATCAGCTCGGTCACCTGCCGACCTTGATCGGATGCGATTTCGAGGATCAGCCACCCACGCTCGCAAAGGCGGCCGATCGCGTCGGCAACGATCTTGCGGATGTCGTCGAGGCCATCGGGCCCGGCAAACAGTGCGCCGGGCGGCTCCCAATCCTGGACAATGTTCTCGATATCGGGTGATTCATCGCTGACATACGGGGGGTTGGCGACAACCACATCAAAACACTCGGCCGCGGGCAACGCATCCAGCCACGACCCGAGAGCTGCACGGACATTCCGCCCGGCCGGACCCAGGCCTGCGATATTGGCTCGCGCGACGTCGAGGGCATCGGCGCTCACATCAGTGATCCACACGGTCGTTCCGTCACGCGGGAGTTCATCGGCCATGGCCAGCCCGATCGCACCAGATCCCGTACCGAGATCAGCAACAAGGCGTGGCGGCCCGATCGACGCAGCCTTGCCGATAGCAATCTCCGCAACGAGCTCTGTTTCCGGCCGCGGAATCAGTACACGAGGGTCGATGGCAAGCTCGATACGACGGAAACTCCACTGCCCGAGCACGTACTGCAGCGGCTCACCAGCGCGGTAACGAGCGAGCATTGAGTCGAGGTGGGAAACCATCCTGACGGTTGCCGGCTGGTCGAGCCCCGCAAGGAACTCATCAGCTGTCGTCGAAGCTGAAGCAACCTCACAAAGCCATCGTGCGTGCGTGTGATCGCCGATCAGATCGGCAGTCTGGTCCAACAACTCACGCCACGTGACCGTTTTGCTCTCCGGTTGACTCTCCGGTTGACTCTCCGGTTGCTCGACCACAGATCAGCCAGTCTCTGCGCCGCCCTCGGCGAGCAGGCGGGCGCGTTGATCGGCGGCAAGCGCGTCAATGACAACCTGTAGCTCACCGGCGAGTACAGCAGCGAGGCGATACACGGTGAACCCGATGCGATGGTCGGTGACACGATTCTCTTTGTAGTTGTACGTACGGATTTTCTCGCTACGCCCTCCACCGCCGACTTGGGAACGGCGCTCGGCTGACAGTTCCTCACTGCGCTCCCTCTCCGCGAGTTCGAAGAGACGCGCACGAAGTACGAGCATCGCACGGGCTTTGTTCTGGAGCTGGGAACGTTCGTCTTGCATCGACACAACCACACCCGTCGGGCGGTGCGTGATGCGTACGGCAGAGTCGGTTGTATTGACACTCTGGCCACCCGGCCCGCTAGCGCGATAGACGTCGATGTCGAGGTCTCGATCATCGATCTGGACATCGATCTCATCGGCTTCGGGCATCACCGTGACTGTTGCCGACGACGTGTGTATCCGACCCTGGCTCTCCGTGACCGGGACGCGCTGGACTCGATGCGGGCCGCCTTCGAACTTGAGGTTCCGCCACGCGGTGTCGCCTCGAACTTCGAACGTCACATCGTTGAAGCCGCCCATCTCGCTGAGCGATGACGAGAGCAGCGTGATCTTCCAGCCACGTTCGCTCGCGTAGGCCGCGTACATCTCATAGAGGTCTCGGGCGAAGAGGTTCGCCTCTTCACCACCCTCTGCCCCTCGAATCTCGATGATCACGTTCTTGCCGTCATGGGGGTCGCTCGGCAACATCAACTCGCGAAGCTCGTTCTCCAGATCGGCGATCTCTGCAGTCGCCTCGTCGATCTCCTCCACCAACAACTCACGTTCGCCGCCGCTTGCTCCGTCGAGCATTTCGCGAGCAGCGTCGACGTCACCTTGCCGAGCCTGGTGACGGCGGTAGGACTCGATGACCGGTCCGAGTTCGGCGTAACGCTTGGACAGAGTCCGCAGCTGGCTCGGATCGCCAAGCACCTCGGGGTCCGACAGTTGTCGCTCGAGCGTCTCGAACTCATCGTTCACTAGGCGTAGACGCTCCAACATGGCGATCCGAGGCTAACTGGTCGGTCGTGTCAGCCGCTCAGCTGACCGAACGAAGCTCAACCGGTGAGGTGAGTAGCCCAGCCAGATCTCGGGTAATCGACACCAGATCGCGTTCAGGAGTCACGACGATCACCCGGTTGTCGTACATCTCCTGCACATCAGCGGCAAACGGAATCAGGTCGAGATCGATCCCGGTTGAACAGACAACCATCGCAACTCTCTCGTCGGATTCCGCTCGTGCAACGCACGGCACAGGGTCTTTCAAGTTCGGGCGGGCGACGGGCGGCTCTGCCGGAACCAACTCGGACATGCCGATCAACTCGGGCTCTTGCTCCAGGCGCCAGCGAAGGAACCGTTCCTGGCCAAGCCGATTGAGCGGGTGCTGTCGGGCGACGGCTGCCCGATGCATCTCGACCACCTCGACCACGCCGCGCAAGGCCTCCACCGTTGGAATGTCACCGTGCAGCAGCTGAAACGCCTCACGATCGTTGGCGCCGACACCGACCTCGAGCTGCACACCTTCGTACTGTCGGCGTTCGAGACCACCAGGGGGGCCAACGGCGTCGAGCAACGCAGATCCCGAGGAAACATCACCGAGCTCGGCAAAGTATCCAACTGTTGGATGGTCGACGACACGACACACCTCGAGACCACACACCTCGCCGAATACGACTCCGTGTTCAACGTTCACGGTCGCACCGGCTTCCTCGATCATCGAGCGCAAGTCGAGATGCTCGGGCGACGGTCGCGGCAAGTCAGGAAGTGGCATCGCAATCGCTGGCAATAGATCGCGATCTTGGGGGAACCACACTGAGATCGGAAACCGGAACGAGCCAGCGCGGCGAGCCAGCAGACCAAGGTCAGAGTCCGCGATCAGGTTGAGCGATGTTGCGGATTGCCGGACGGCCCAGCTGAGGGCGGGCCCCAACGAGCGTGACGCGTCCCCGTCAGCGAGTACCCAGGCTTTCTGGCTGACGAGAATCGCCGCACCATTGGGGAAACCGCTCGGGTCATCGACGATCTGTTGGCCGAGATGATGCGAAACCAACGCCTTCAGCTTGACTCCGAGCAACTTGCGGCGGCGCTCAGCGGCATCGGGCCCCTCCGTCGTGCTGGGTAGATTCGTCATCGCTCTCGACGCTACCGAGCGTTCGTCCCTCGAACCCGAAATCTTGCGCGGATCGAACGCTGAGCGTTCGATCCGCGCAAGATTTCGGGGTGACTGCCGGACTTCAGACAAAGTAGCCGGTGACATCCGCAATGAGATCGATGGCGCCGCTGTTGTTGTAGAGCCGAACCGTCCCATTGGAACCGAGCTTCGCGATGACAAGATTTGCCACAGTGCCACCAGCGGCGATGTTCAGGCTCGACGTCTCCGGCCGTTTGACGCCCTTCGGGTACACCGTCACGTAGGTGGCGGACGTCGCATTCGCCGCCGTCACGTTCAGAATCACGGCCGATGCGCCGCTGGCGACACCTCCCCGGCCGGTCACCGTGAGTTCGATTTCGGAGCCGCCGCGAACACGACCCTTACTCGCCCCAATAGCTGCCCGAGTGTCGAGCAGGCGTGAAGGTGACACCGCCACATGACGTGCACCCTCGGATTTGAAACATCCCACGACATCGGCGATCAGGTCCAATTCCCCGGCACTGGCAAACAAGCTGACCTGCCCGCTCTTGCTCAGCTTGCATATCACAAGATTGGGAATGTCCATCCCCTGGCTGTAGTTGAGATTCGAGATCTCGGGCCGCTTCTCGCCCTCGGGCCAAACGGCGACGTAGCCCTGAGTCGTGGGCTGAACTGAGCCGACGTTGAGAACAACGGCGTCGACACCGGCGGCCGGCACGCCACCTCGACCGGACACCTGAAGGTCGATCCTGGTGCCGCCTTTGATCCGGGCCCGCTTCACTCCGATGCCATTGCGGGTGTCGAGCAACCTGGCCGGAACGAGTGGGGCCAGCCGCGAAGCCTTGTCGCCGGTGTAGTAGCCCATGATGTCGACCACACAGTCAGCAGCGCCGCGCTCATTGAACACGCTGATCCTGCCGCTTTCTCCAACGCCGACGATCACCATGTTCGGCACAGCACGCCCAGGCCTCGGGTTGAGGCTAGATGCTTCCGGTACGGGAATTCCTGTGGGGAAGACCCGGAAGTTGGTCGCCTCAGTGGTATTCACGGATGTCACGTTCAGCGCAACCGCACGAACACCGGCTGTCGGCAGCCCGGCGCGCCCTGCCACCTGGATATCAACTGTCTCCCCCGCACCAATCCCCCGGCGCCGACCACCCGTGCCGTCGCGCGTGTCGTAGATCCGTGCCGGTGACATCGAAACGAACTGTCCGAGAGTCATACCGGGCGATCCCCCGCCACCACTGCCCCCGCCGCCGCCACCACCGCTATCGCCGCCTCCACCGCTATCGCCACCACCAGTACCGATGCCGGGCAAGGATGCGAACAACGCAAGATTCTCCACGTGGCGGCCGCCGAAGACGTCGGCTCCGCCGCCGCCGAGCCATCCGTCGATCACGCTGCCGTAGTAGTCACGGAAATCGACGTGGAACGCCATGCGATCCCAACGCCTGAGACCGGCCAACGACGGCCGTTGCCCGTAGAAGCCTCCACGCACATTGGCACCGAACAAGAAGTGCGGGGCAGACGTTCCGTGGTCGGTCCCGGAGCCGTCGTTGTCCCAGCTCGTCCGGCCGAACTCTGAGAACGTCATGATCGTCACTCGTGAAGACCAGGTGGGTGAGAGAACCTCGAAGAAGCGCTTGACTGCCCCGTTGAGCTCCTGCATTCGCACCGGATGTTGGTTCGGCTGACCCGCGTGACTGTCGAAATCGCCGAAACTGGCGCTCAACACGCGAAATCCGAGGTTGGCGTTGATCAACCGAGCCATCACTTCGAGACTCGCCGCGAGATCCTCGTCCGGAAGCTGGTCACTCGGAGGAACGATGGGTGCAAGGGTCTCGGCGACATCGAGCTGGTCGATCATTGCCTGGCCGACCCGTCCACGCCACGTGGCTGCATCACCGACCCCCAGTCGCCGCACAGCCGAGTAGACCTTCTGGGAGCGATCGCCTTCACTCGCTCCGAACGCGGGCCGCGAGGCGGGAACGGCCGTGCCTCGCTGCTGGTTTCCAATGAGATGAAGCGGTAACGAGTACCCGATTTCAGCCGCGGCAAACAGGTCTTTGCTCCCCGCCAGGTGACCGTCCAGCCATCGTCCGATCCACCCGGAATCCGGGATTCCGGTGGTCTTGCCAGACATCCACTTCGCCATCGAATTGAAGTGGCTGAGGTCCGGATTCGGGTACCCGACACCCTCGACAATCGCTAGCTGCCCCGCGTCCCAGAACCGTTTGAACTCGGTGAGCGCCGGATGCAGGCCCGTGTTGTTGTTGAGTCTGAGTGTTTCACCCGCTGGAAGGGCCAACGACCCGTGTTGGTCGTAGTAGTTGCCGTCGTCGAACGGGACCACCGTATTGAGCCCGTCATTGCCGCCATTCATCCCCAACACGATCAAGATGCCATCGTCCGGCCCGATGGGGCCGACCGCCCATGCCGACGGATCGAACCGAGGCAATGCGAGACCGAGTAGCGATGATCCGGATCCGGCCAGCGCCCCGGCGCCGACCCCCATCCCGATCAGCTGGAGGAAGCGACGGCGGTCGACGGACCACGGATCGTTCTCTGTCATCGAGAGGTGGCGGAGTGCGTCTGCAGTATTGATGTTGGGGTCGAGCATGACGTCCTCTCAGGCCAGGTGCATCTCAGGGGCGAGCATGATGAGCAACAACGCATCGTTGCGTTCCCAGACCGTCGCGCCGTCCGCGTACCGGATGAGTTCTGAACGGGCCGCCGAAGGGAATTCCAACCGCATCAGCGTCAGCAACCGGTCGATGAGGTCTGCGCTCGAGAGCACGGGCACACTGCCAGAGCGAGCGGTAATCTCGGCACGCGTGATATCGCCATCGGCAAGCGACAGAACACCACCGTCGTCCCAATAAGTCCGGCCCGACGCCCATCCAAAGCTCTGGGCCGTACGAGCCCTCCCTTCCATTGCGCTGGCGTTGACCCAGTACCCGTTCGCCTTCCAACCGCTGACGTTGGGTGGAAAGAGGGGACGTTGACCCATCGCCCCCATCAACCAGACGATGTTGACCGGTGCGGATCGCTTTCCGGTCGCGTCGAGCAGGGCAACGACGTACTCGACCGGCGACCGCACGAGACCGGATTTCACAGCGTCTGAGTAGAACGCGGGATGAAGAAGCATCGTTTCCACCCACGGCCCAATGTCGAAATCGTTGGCGACAAGGACGTCGCGCATTGCCCCGAGTACGTCTGGCGGTGGTTCCGTATCAGTAGCGAAATCAGTCCAGAGCTTGCCGGAAAGAAACTCCGCGGCAACGTCTCGAGTCCACCGACCACGATTGGCCACGTTGTTCGCACCGGCGGGAACAATTCCGCTGCCGAGCATGACATCGATGGTCTCGGGGCCGTGACCGGGCCGGTCGCCCTTATTCGCGTTGATGGACTGGCCGAGGAACGACTTCGTCGAGCCGTCGTGCCACTCGTCGCGCCAGCGGTACGGATCCGACTCATCGTCCCACTGGTCCGAGTGACCGGTCCATGCCGCAGTGGAAGCCTCGACATCGGCCTCGGTGTAGTTGCCGACACCCAGCAGGAACAGCTCCATCAGTTCGCGTGCGAAGTTCTGGTTGGGTGAGGAAGCCTTGTTCTCGTTGTTGTCGAGGTAGCGGATCATCGCGACCTGCGTCGACATGGTCTTTGCCAGCGAGCGCACATTGCCGAGTCCATCAGTGCGCCAGAGGTCGATCTGCTCACGCATCAACTCCGACCACCCGACCTTGCCGAACTCACTGCAGAAATGCCCGTGCCAGAAGAACGACATCTTCTCCTGAAGCGGCCGCGGTGAGTCATGCGCCATCCGGTCGAGCCAGAAGTGAGTGAGCTCGACGCCCCGCGCCCAATCTTGATCGGCGGGTT
>Ga0209013_10001171_pt1 | contig 24298 bp, 18 predicted proteins | sample Cruoilmetagenom2_FD_187291 | JGI IMG/M metagenome (GOLD analysis project Ga0209013, IMG submission 187291) | Oil polluted marine microbial communities from Coal Oil Point, Santa Barbara, California, USA - Sample 2 (SPAdes) (version 2) | ecosystem: Environmental > Aquatic > Marine > Oil seeps ... | reverse complement strand
TTTAATCGGTTGGGCAGCAGTCGGTCCTGATATTTGGCATCCCGCATGTTGGGCGTTATTTCTAATAATGGTCATATGGCAAATGCCACACTTTTACTCTATAGCCATTCGCAAGAAAGAAGATTACGCTGCAGCAAAAATACCAATGCTTCCTGTTGTCATGGGAAAAAAACGCACGTATATTCAAACAAATTTCTATTTAACTTTATTAGTGCTATCTAGTTTTTTATTTTTACCACTAAGCTTAGGTCTAACTTTAGTGTCACTTGTTCTAGGCTTGTTTTGGTTAGGGTTGAGCTTATTCGGTACACGCAAAATGGATATACAAGATTGGGCAAATAAAATGTTTAAATTCTCTTTAGTGCACATGATTGTTATTTACTTTACAGTAATCATTTACTCTACAATCGGCCTTATTTTACAGGCATTATAATATTAATTTCTTTAGCTATATAAACTAGCAAAAGACTTGCACCTTAATGGGCAAGTCTTTTATTTCTTCTTATTCACTATCAGATAAGGTATCCTCGGCTACTTTATTAATTCTTTCCAGCATTGGTGGATGAGAATATCGAAACCATTTTACTAGAAGTGGAGGATTCACTTCATTTAATCCAGCTATGGTCAGTTTTTGAAGAGTGCTCACAGCAACACTTGGCTCTGCCACTAATTCCATTGCGTAGTCATCAGCTCTTGTTTCTTCATACCTGTAAATGTAATTTGTTAACGGACTTGAAGCGAATGATAGAACGGATGTAATTAGTAAAAACAATGGAAACGAATGAATGGCGTGTATCTGTTTTATTTTTAAGCGACGTCCGAAACGAGCGATCATCCAAGGCATTAATTTCGCAATTAACCATAATCCTAAAATGGTCGTGAAAGTGTACACTACTATCCCAATATAAATATGTTTCTCTACATAATGGCCCATTTCATGTGCCATTACGAAAAGGATTTCACCCTCTGTTAATTGATTTAATGTTGTATCCCATAATACAATTCTTGAATTACTCCCGATTCCCGTTACATAAGCGTTCAGAGCATTTGTCTTTTCTGCCATATTCACTTCATATACATTATTGGCTGGAATATTTGCTTGCTCAGCTAATGCGAGAATTTTTGTTTCTAATTCTTTATCCGTTAACGGATAGAAATCATTATATAATGGGTCGATTACTACTGGTTGGATGAACATCATGAATATAGAGAACGGAATCATTAAGAGGCTAGCATTTATCCACCATTTCTTTGTGTTTTTATGGATAAGCCAATACAGTACCGTCACAATCACTACAGTCATACCATAGTTGACCCAAAAATCTATGAGATTCTCTCGCATCCAAGAAGAAAAATTTTGGTTGCTGATCCCGTAGTCTTTACTTAAATAATACCTATAAAAATCAATTGGAAATAGCACGATGAATATAAACAGGGACAATAAGAATAAATATACTGCTTTTTTAGTAATTCCCCATTTGACTTTTATGAGTAGCGAGTTTTCAAACGCTTGAGAAAGGCCGGATATTAATATGAAAATGTAAACAAGCCACTCAAACGGTGTAGCGACAAAAAAGAGGAAATTCTTTATTTTTGAATATTCCTCGCTCAGGTATATTTCTTGCTCGGACATAAAAGTTTGCGAATCTGCGACTGTCCCTTGCAATGATTCAGGTATTCCTCCACTATTACTATGAAAGATATATACATACATCACTAATGTATATATTCCAAATAACATAAGAGCGGTAACTCCATACTTTTTTACCAAAACCAATTCATCTCCATTCACACCTACTTACATTAAGTGTAAGCAGAAAAAATGAAATATAGAACTTCCACGAACTTTTACCTTTATCACTTCGAATTTTTAAGAATTTATTATTTTGAATAACTCTAACTATACTGAGCACATTAAACTCTAGGAGGTGACTTAACTTTGTCAAATAAAAGCAAACCAAACTTTAAGAAGAAAGAACCAAATTCACGAAGCGATAATCGAGAAGAATTTTCAGGAGACCTATCTTCAAACGAAGTCAAAAGTAAAAATGAAAAACAAAATAACCAAAAGAACCGATAAAACAATCATTCTAGCTATTCTTAGCTCACCTGACTCAAGCACAGACTAAAGATGACGCAACTTTTGAGTCGCGTCATCCTTTGTGTTTGGAAATAAAAAAAATAGTAGTTTCTATTTTATTTATGTGATTTTAGGAGTTCCTCATACAATTTTATATATTGTTGAGAAGAGGATGACCAGCTAAAATTCAGATCCATTGCTCGATCTATCAGGTTGTTCCACTTTGTAGGCTGGAAGCGAAATAGCTCTACTGCACGTTCAATTGTATGTAACAATTCGTGGGCATTATAATTAGCAAAGCTGAACCCAGTTCCTTCTTCGGTTATTTCATTGTAAGGAATTACTGTATCCTTCAGCCCACCTGTTTCACGGACGAGCGGCAAGGTTCCGTATCGAAATGCGAGTAATTGCCCTATTCCGCATGGCTCAAATTGGGATGGCATTAGAAATATATCTGAACCGGCATAAATTTGTCGAGCCAATGATTCATCAAAAAACAGATTAGCTGACACCCTATCAGGATAAATTTCTTCAAAATATCTGAACGATTCTTCATACTGCTGATCTCCAGTACCTACTAAAACAAACTGAATATCCAAACCAATGATTTCATGAAAGACATGTAATATCAAATCTATCCCTTTTTGGTCAACTAATCTAGTAACCATTGAAATGATGGGAGTATTAGCTTGAATAGGTAGACCGAGTGCTTCCTGTAAATGTTTTTTGTTAACTGCTTTACCCTTAGAATCTTCGTATGGAAGCAATAAACTTTCATCACTTTTAGGATTATAGGAGACATTGTCAATTCCATTTACAATACCTTGAAGATTAGCTCCTCTTTTTCGTAAAAATCCATCCAGTTTTTCCCCATAGTAGGAAGACTGTATTTCGGAGGCATAGGTTGAACTTACAGTTGTTAGGCAGTCAGCAAAAGCAAGTCCTCCTTTGAGATAACTGACATTATCATGAAATTCTAAGGCGTCTATATGATAATATTCCTCGCTTAAATCCAATAAATCCGAAAGAACTGATTTAGGATATACTCCTTGATAACGTAAATTATGAATAGTAAATACTGTTTTTATTCCTTGATAATATGATTTGTTGTTATAATTGGCTTTCAATTGAACTGGTATTAATCCTGTCTGCCAGTCATGACAATGTATAATATCTGGACGGTCCTCTAAAAAAGGTAAAGCCTCAAGCACTGCTCGAGAAAAGAAAGCGAAACGTTCACCATCATCTCCATAACCATAACTACCATGCCTTTTAAAATAATATTCGTTATCCAGAAAATATATGGTTATTCCTTGATAGTGAATTTTCTCAATACCACAAAATTGGCGTCTCCATCCAACAGATACTTCAATACTTTTAATCCATTGCATTTGTTCTTTATAATGTAATGGGAGATCATCGTATTTAGGCAATATTATGCTAACATTTACGCCCTGTTCTTTTAAAGAATGGGGTAAAGCGCCAATCACATCGCCTAACCCCCCTGTCTTTATAAATGGAGCGCACTCTGAGGCTGCAAATAACACATTCATGTAAGTGGACCTCCCGTTTAAACTACTATTGCTTTTTTGATAACAACCGGCTTATTTATCGCTGTGATTTTCTGATTTTTAGTGATGATTACTTGCTTATCCGTAATCACATTTTCTACACTAGCTCCCTCTTCAATATCCCCTTTTTGCATAATGATACTGTTTTTCACAACTGCTCCTTTTTTAACCTTCACTCCTCGAAAGATAATACTATTTTCAACAGTGCCTTCAATAATACATCCATTTGCGATTAAAGAGTTAGATACCTTGGAAGAATTCGTAAATTCAGCAGGGGCTTCGTGTTTGATTTTCGTGAAAACTTCCCATGAATCATAGAAAAAGTGTCGAAGAGTTTCTGGGTTAAGAAATTCCATATTACTAGCATGGTATGTTTCTAGGGAGTGAATAAATGGCATATAACCAGTGAATTGATACCCTTGTACTTTAAGATTTATCATATTCGCTTTAACAATATCTTTTAAAAAATCATATTCATCATATTCTATGCAATTCTTTATTAAATCTATTAAAAGTTGTTTCTTAATTACATAGGTTTCTAAACATATATGGTCACCTTTTTTCGGTGCTGTAAAAAAATTTATATCACGAACTACACCGTCTGCATCAAGTGAACACTGATGATAAATGGGTCTTTTAACTGCCCCCCCATCATAATCCTTATACAGAACCGTAATATCTGCTTTATTGCTTTCATGTTTTTTGATCACATCATTAAAGTCTATTTTACAAATATGATGACCTGGAGCAATAATAACGGTATCTGCAGTTGCTCGTTGGAAAAATTCTAAATGATCATAGAACTGTTGTAAGTCTCCCTTAACTTTTTCATCTGGATGAATGGAAGGTAATATAAATAGACCTTGTGAACGGTGGTCCAAATCCCATTCCTTTCCGGACCCTAGATGATCCATCAATGACCGATATTTATCTTTGGCGAAAATGGCAACTTTGCTTATCGAGACGTTCATAAAGTTGGACATGGTAAAGTCAATCATTCGGTAGCGTCCCCCAAAAGGTAAGGAAGCTAAGCAACGGTGATGAGTCAGTTCTTTTAATATAGGTCTTTCATTTACAAGATTAATAACGCCTAAGACATTCCTCATTGAAGCTACCTCCTATTATAAAGCTTGCAGTAAAGGACTCTCCGAAGAAACTCGTTGATTTTCCCCTATTAATATAATTCCTAGATTAGAGTTAGATATTACAGCATTGTCTTCGATAATTGTATCGCTACCGATTATTGCTTTTTCGATTATTACATTATTTCCGATTTTTACATTTGGCATGATAACAGAATTCTTTACACTTGAGCCACTACCAATTTGAACATTATAAGAAAGAACAGAATGGTCGACATTCCCAAAAACTAAACAGCCTTCATTAATTAATGATTGGGTTACATTAGCATCATTAGATATATATTGTGGAGGGTGATTGGCATTGCCTGCGTATATTTGCCAGTTTGGGTCTCCTAACTTAAAATTCGAAGATTCTTCCAATAAGTCCATATGTGCTTCCCATAAGCTTTCAATCGTGCCGACGTCTTTCCAGTAACCTGTAAATCGGTATGCTTGTAATTTCGCTTCATCCATCAACATTTTTGGAATAATATCTTTTCCAAAGTCGTTAGAGGAACTACTATCCATTTCATCTTCTGTTAAATATTTTTTTAGATGTTGCCAATTAAAGATATACACACCCATCGACGCCAAATTACTTTTTGGATATTTTGGTTTTTCATCGAATTCAATAATTTGATCGATTTCGTTGGTATTCATAATACCAAATCGATTTGCTTCCTCCCATGGTACCTCTATGACAGCAATGGTCGCATGTGCACCATTCTCCATATGATCTTCAAGCATTTTGTTATAATCCATCTTATAAATATGATCCCCCGAGATTACGAGGACATATTCCGGATCATTATGATCGATGAAGTGAAAATTCTGGTACACGGCATTCGCTGTACCTTTGTACCATTCCCCTCCATCTTTCCCCTGATAAGGTGGTAGCATAGAAACCCCACCGTTATTACGGTCCAAATCCCATGGTCGCCCGTTTCCAATATATGAATTCAAAATATGGGGTCGATATTGAGTAAGTACGCCAACCGTATCAATTCCTGAATGTGTACAGTTACTTAAGGTAAAATCGATAATCCGGTATTTCCCTCCAAATGGTACTGCGGGTTTAGCTAAGTCACTCGTCAATTCCCCGAGTCTCGAACCTTGACCTCCTGCTAAAAGCATTGCAATCCATTTTTTAGATGCCATTTAGATGGTCTCCCCTTTTTCTAGTTTTTGTTTCTTTCATGAATATCGCTATCCCTAGCGGTGGTACAGTAACTTCTAGGTGATAAGGTTGGTTATTATAGGGAATTTGACTGGCATTCAACGGACTAGAATTCAACTGACCCGATCCTCCAAATGATGTAGCATCACTATTAAATGCTTCATAATAATTCCCTTTGGTAGGGACTCCTATTTGATAATTATGGTAAACCTCGGTTGAAAAATTACAAACAATAATGCAGTAATCCCCCTTCCGTTTTCCTTTTCTCATAAACGTAATCACACTTTGTTCCGCATTGTCTGCATCGATCCACTGAAATCCGACTTGCTCATGATCCAGCCGCCAGAGGGAACTGGTTTTTTGATAAAATTTATTTAACTCTTTATAGTAATGAAAAAAACTGGAGTGAGCGTCAAAATCTAACAACATCCAATCCATCTCCTGCTGAAATTTCCATTCGTCAAATTGACCGAATTCACTACCCATAAATAAAAGCTTTTTTCCAGGATGCGTAAATAGATAGCCAAATAAAAGGCGTAAGTTCGCAAATTTTTGCCAGTAATCACCGGGCATTTTATTTAGTAATGACTTTTTGCCATGAACCATTTCATCATGCGAAAATGGAAGAACAAAGTTTTCCGAAAATGCATATAAAAAGGAAAAAGTTAATAAATGATGATGCTTGGGCCGTTCGTTCACATGAAGCCTCATAAATTTGAGTACGTCATTTGACCAGCCCATATTCCATTTGTAGTTAAACCCAAGACCCCCCATACTAGTAGGACTTGTTACAAGTGGCCATTCCGTGGCTTCCTCCGCCATCATGAGTGCGCCAGGAAATTTCCTGAAAATAGTTTCATTTAGCTTTTTTAGAAATTCGATTGCTTCGATATTTTCACTACCACCATACTGATTCTTCAACTTTACAGGAAGAGGATTATCATGATTTAAATAAATCATGGATGAAACCGCATCAATTCTAAATCCATCTACATGATAAATATCCATCCAGAATACAGCGTTTGAAATGAGAAAGCTGACGACTTCGGGTTTACTATAGTCAAAGCTATATGTTCCCCAGATAGGTCTCTCTGCTCGCATGGGGTCTGCTGATTCGAACTGAGGCGTCCCATCAAATCTTCCAAGTCCATGGATATCCTTACAAAAATGCGCAGGCACCCAATCAAGAATTACACCAATCCCTTGTTGATGGCACTGATCTATAAAATACATTAATTGCTCAGGTGTACCAAATCTGCTAGTTGCTGAATAATAACCAGTAATTTGGTAACCCCATGAACCATCGTAAGGATGCTCCATCACAGGCATCAACTCAATATGCGTAAATCCATTATCAATTGCGTAGTCGATTAATCTGTCGGCAAGTTCTTGATAACTATAAAACTCCCCATCTTCTTTTTGTTTCCAGGAAGCCAAATGAACTTCATAAATAGTCATCGGCTTATGATAAATATCTTTCTTTACTCGCTGTGTCATCCATTTTTGATCTTGCCATTTAAAAGCATTTAAATTGTAGATAATAGAAGCTGTTTCTGGTCGAAGCTCCGAATAAAAAGCAAAAGGATCTGCTTTTAGTTCCTTTTGTCCGTCTGGTCCTGTAACCTCATATTTATAAATGTCTCCATGCGATAAGTCGGGAACAAATAATACCCAGATTCCAGATTGATCCAAACGTTCCATTCGATGCTTTGTGCCAATCCAATTATTAAAATTACCTACGACGGATACGATCTTTGCATTCGGTGCCCATACTGCAAAACGAACACCTTGTATTTCGTTCTCATCAAATATATGAGCTCCGAGCATTTTATAACTTTCATACAGTGTTCCTTCATGAAAAAGGTATACATCTAAATCACTTGGGATTTTCGGGCGATCCAACTTCATAATCTCTACCATTCAAACACCTCTTTCAATCTATGATTCTTTTCATTGAAATACCAGTTCTCCACTAAATTATTCGCCATTTATCTTTAAACACCTTTTAATATTTAACTATTCCTAATAGTAGTGTTTTTTCGACAAAATTAAAAATCCTCCATGAAATGAAGGACTTTTGCAAAAAAAACATTATATTTTGTAGAATTAAAAATAAATCACTTTGACCTGATACCAGTAGGCAATTTATCAGTTGTCCTCCCACTTTCAAACTTTTCAATAAGAATTTATCGGTATACTTCATTTCCTGTCAATTGTGAAGCTGTTGTATTAATCATTTGGTTTAAAAATAAGTAGGAAAGGGAGACCGACCAAGCAAGAGGAGTGTTACCATTTGGCACATGTTTACCACCAATATATAATTCAGGAACCTCCCAATTATCTGGTACGATACTTTCCGTTTTCTGTACATATTCAAGAGCCTTATCATGCATCCCTAACTCAAAATAGCACAATCCAAGCCAAGGTAAACCGAAACACCATTCAGCCTCGCTGCCTTCGTTATAATATTGGTCGTTTTGGTAGCGAATACAGCCATTACTCCGCTCTAGTCGTCCTGAGACCATCTTGACAATTTGAAGTGCTGTTTTCCTTTCCACTATACGATACGGATAAACAAGTGAAAGCAAGGACAAATCCGTTTCTTTCGTTTCACTTTCACGAGGCAAAAGAAAACGTAGCGTCCCTTCTCCTTTTTGAATAAGTTCATCCTTAACATTTACTAACATTTTTACTGCACGTAATCCTGCGACACATGCTCCTACACTGGAAGCATGTAGTTCCATATTTTCTTCCCACATTCCATTATCTGTAGCCTGCCAGTATTGAAGACATTCTAGATAATCAACCAGTTTCTGAACAATAGCAAGATCTTTCTCATCTCGAACAACCTTATGACCATGGCTGACACCCACACCAACTCCCCATAAGAATGCACCGATTGCATCATTCTGTGCATGACCCCATTCCTGGTTCACTTCCTCTAAGTCTGTGGAATATCGTGAGTGAATATATTCAAATAGATAAATCGGTTTTTGCTCGCGATGAATGTCAATTTTCCATTCATAATTTTTAAATAGTTCAAACAAGGCATGATAAGCTTTTTCATAGCGATCACATTGACTTTGTAAAAAAGGCAATACCGTGTAGACGACATCACGTATCCAAACAAAATGGTAGTCCTTTGAAACACTAGCGGTGTATGCCCCGTTCGGTAACCGCATCCGATCTAAAACCTCTATTGCATTATTAATTTTCATATAGAAGACCTCCTTTTAATAATTTCTATACATTGATTGTTAACAACTTGCGTTTAATCTAGACAAAAAAATATACGAAAGCGCTTCCTTCGAAAAGTAATCCAATTTAGTATTTATATTGTATGTAGTTATTTATCATTTGGAAAAGCAACTACACCCAACCCTTAAAAATGTTTATTTGAGGATGAGTGACACCAATTCAAATTTCTCTTAAGTTTTACATGATTTAAGGCTACAAATATCCCCTTACTAACGTATAAATAAGCTTACACTTTACCAAATAACAAAATACTTATGTCCCGGTAATTTTTTTAAAAAACAAAAAACACAACGAAGTCCATAAGTAACTTCGTCATGTTTCTATTGTCTTAAAGTTGATCAACGGCATCTTTCAATATTGTATATGAACGTTTTCTAGCATCCTGGTCATAAATATATGTAACAGCCATCAATTCATCTACATGTAACGTTCCCAACAATGATTTTAATTGCTCAGTTATTGCATCTTGGTCGCCTTTAAAAGTATAAGTCGACATTGCCCGTACGGCATTTTCCTCTAAATGATTCCACACACCATCCATGCTTTCCACTGGCGGTTGCAAAGGACTCTTTTTACCAGTTACCACATTTAAATAAAAACGATCACTAGTTGTAGCAAGCTTTTCCGCTTCTTCATTTGTTTCTGCTCCTATTACATTTACACAAACTATCACATAAGGTTTAGTTAAATACTCTGAAGGAACAAACTGATTTCGGTAAATTTGAATTGCTAGTTCCAACTGCTGAGGAGCAAAATGTGCAGCAAATGCATAAGGTAGTCCTAAACGAGCAGCTAATTGTGCGCTTGATGTACTTGAACCTAGAATATATATTGGTACATTGGCACCGACCCCTGGAAATGCACGAACTGCCCCTTGGTTATCTATCGATTTAAAGTAATTTTGTAATTCCACCACATCCTGTGGGAATGAAAAAGCAGTTTCCTGAGTCGTCCTGCGTAGTGCCCGAGCTGTTTGCATGTCCGTCCCCGGGGCACGACCAAGTCCTAGATCCAGTCGATTTGGATATATATTCTCAAGTGTCCCAAATTGCTCTGCAACTACAAGTGGTGCATGATTTGGCAACATAATTCCACCGGATCCTACTTTGATTGTTTCGGTATTTTCCAACACATGGCCGATTAAAATGGAAGTTGCTGAACTTACAACATTCGGTGAATTATGATGTTCTGTTAGCCAATATCGGCTGTATCCAAGCTTTTCCGCATATTTTGCAAGACTAACCATATCCTCGAAAGCTTCTTTATTAGTCTGTCCTTCTTTTACTGCTACTAAATCTAAAACTGATACAGCAACAGGTTGATGTTTTCTATTCATTTTTTTACTTCCCTTCATTGTATAACGTCTCCATTTGATAATAGAATCAAGTTACTATTACTTCAAGGTATCTGCTTGATAAGTCTTATAAACTATTTGTATATAACACATACAACAACCCCATCCAACAAGAAGGATGGGGTTTGCTCTATACAACTTATATTTGCTACATCCCAAATTTTATATCCTACATTTCTCAAAGTTCCGTAGACAAATCTAGCAAGTCTTTTACTCGTTGCATATATTCATCTGCGTCATAGGAAAAGTATAACTGACTAGCTAGTCTAACAGGATCACCGAAGAAAAAACGTTCGTATAGTGTTTGCCGAGTACCAAAAGAGCTCATCGTTAAGTCCCACGCTAACCGGAAAATTTTGACACGATCCTCACCCGAGCCTTCACTGGATTGTAGATAGTGATTTAACGCGTCGCTTGTTGGTGATTGAAAAGCACTTCCGGTCGGAATAGACATTAATCCACTGGCACCTAATAGCTGAATAATTTCGGTAAACCGCGGATATACGCGTGGGTATACATTCATGGCAATTTGTAATGACGATCGATCTGGCTGCATCCATCCACCTTTGTCTATTTTGGCCTCTACCTCTGATTTAATCACTAATGCTTTCATCGTTTCCAAGGCAATAATTATTTCAGAGACTTTTTCTTGTACATGTTGGTATTCCCCAATATTAATCGTTTCAATAATAGAGTGGACTATGCCTAATATGAATTCCGTTTTCACAATTTGTCTAGATACCACTTGATGAAGTGTAAAAGGCAAGAAAGAATTTGACTTCATAAAAATATTGGATATAGGTACATTATTATAAAAAAATACACGCTCCCAAGGAACCAGTACATCATCAAATATAACAATACTATCCATTTCTTCAAACCTCGAACTTAGTGGATAGTTAAAAGAGGAATCACCTCCAACAAATGATTCTCTACATATAAACTTTAACCCTTTTGTATTACTAGGTATAGAAAATGCGAAACCATTGCCCTCTTCTACCTTCCCATTTGCAGAGATAACTAAAAGCTCATCTGTTATTCCACCTTGGGTTGCAAGAAGCCGTGCTCCTTTAATAATGATTCCATTCTCGTTTTCCCCTACAATTTTTGCAGCAATCGGCTCTTTCGAACGTTCGACATAAAGCTGTGTACGATTTACTTGTGGTTCTATAAATGTATGGGTCATAGAGATATCATTTTCTCTTGCGTATTCATAAAATGTTTGGAGGTTTTCTGGGAAACAGTTCTTTTGATCCTGTAATAAATGGATGGAAGAGGCTAGAGCCATTAAAACTGTGTTCATATAGTCTGGACTTCTTCCCAATAGTCCGTTGTTGGTTCTTGCCCAGAGTTGTATCATTTCACGTCTTGCCACTAAGTCCTCTTTAGTCTTTGGCTGTAAATATGAAATACCTACCCTATTTTTGGTTTTTGGGGATAGATAAGTTAAAACATCTTTTAGATCTTGATGATGCTGAAGGTCATACAATGCAGCCTGACTTTTAATAATTCCCTTGAATGCAGGATGTTCCGAAATATTTCCCGTAAGAGGTTTCCCTTCTATCCAAACATCCGTTTTAAGTTGATCAATTCGGTCAATATACTGTCTCCCCGTTAAAGCGGGCATACGCTCACTCCTAATGTTTTAGGCTGTTCTTAGCATTATATTATTGCTACTAAAGCTAAGTTGTGACTATAAGTATATGAGCTTACATACTGACCAGGATTGAAAGCTGGAATTGTTGTAAACGAACTCGGTTAGGCATTACGAAAAGGTCGTCCAAGGAAAGGATTATATGTAAAAGAAAGTTTAGCGAATCTATTTTTTCCTTTTCATAATGAACAACTTTATGAAACTGTCTATATACAAGTTTACCAATGTGAACCAAACGAATTATTTAAGTTATTTAGTTTCACAATTTCCTATAACCTGCTAGCAAATATTATACATTTGCTGGTTTTTCTATGCCCATTTATATAAATAGGCTAAACCTTACACGGCACTATATATCCTCACCTTTCATATGCTTCTATGATATATCACCTAAAACTTTTTATTTGATGTAATAAATTCCCTTATTTCTGAATATACTTCATCTAGAAGAAGGAAGTGAGGTTCTATTAGATACTTTATTCTCATTTTGGTTATTTGTTTATATGGCTGTAGCGAGCAACGTTCACAACCGCCAAGCCAAGACTCGAGGGAAGATCATTTAATCCAAGTATCCAAAGAAGATTTATCAACTAAAGATATACCACATTATGACCATTACGCTAAACAGGGTTGGACACTTACGTTTCAAGATGAGTTTGAAGATCAAGAAGTGTCTAGTAGCAAATGGAACAAATTAAATTCAGGATACAAGGATCATGGTCGTCTGCACCATTATTTACCTGAACAAGTCTCTAGTTCTGACGGAACTTTAAAATTGCGAGTTGATGATGAATCATATAATAGTTTCCCCTACCGTTCTGGAGCGGTCACCACTCAAGGGCTCCATGAACAACTATATGGGAAATTTGAGATACGAGCAAAACTACCTGTTGGCAAAGGGTTATTACCTGCAATTTGGTTATTGCCGACGGATCATTCTGCTTTCCCGGAAATTGATATAGTCGAAATGCTTGGTCAACAACCTAACCAAATTTGGCATGTCGCCCATATTGGGCCCAATAAAAAAGAGTACCAAGTAACCAATATTGATGGAAGTGAATGGCATGTATACACACTCGATTGGACAAGGGAAGAACTAATTTATTCTATCGATGGAATGGAAAGATTCAAGATTGACAATTTTGTTAATACAAGTATGTATTTACTCCTGAATATTACAGTCGGTGGAGTTTGGGTTGGAAACCCAGATGATAAAACGGATTTCCCCGCTAATATGGAGATTGATTATGTACGAATTTATTCTAAAAATAATTAAGCTTGGAAGGCGGTTACCAATTGAGTTTTTGGTCTCTTGGATTTACAATAATCTTCGCACTTTATCTTCTCTTACAACTAAAATATATTTATAGTTCCCTAAAAGTAAAAAAAGCACCCTACATTGCAAATAAAGAGAAAAAAATTACTGTGTTAATCCCTGCGTTTAATGAGGAGCTCGTTCTCTTACAATGTCTAGAAAGTTGGCAAAGATTAACCTACGATAACAAAGAAGCTATATTTATAAATGATGGGTCAACCGATAATACGATGAATGTTTTACATGAGCTCCTTGATCTTTCAGTAGTAGAAAAAGAAAAAACTTTAGATAATTCAGCTAGAAATTTTTCTAGACTCTTCCAAAGTAAGGATTTCCCACAAATTTACGTAATCGATCAGCAAAACAGTGGTAAGTCAGCTGCCCTTAATGCTGGTATCTCCGTTGCAACTGGAGAAATTGTAATTACCCTTGATGCTGACTCCATATTAGAAAGTGATAGTCTCACTAGAATTAATGAATCCTTCTCTGACCGAAAAGTGATTGCTGCAGGTGGAATGGTGCAAGTTGGACAAATGATCAATCGAAGAGGAAATACCCTTTACCGAAAAAATTGGATTATTAAGTATCAATTATCTGGATATTTGTCTTCTTTTTATGTACGGAAAGTAACTCAAGCTAAGTTAAATGTATTAGGAGTAGTTTCTGGGGCATTTGGCGCTTTCCGTCTATCTATCCTACAACAAATTGGTGGTTTTAAAGACACGTTAGGAGAGGATATGGAAATCACTTTTCGACTTCAAAAATTCATTCATGAGCGAAATCTAGGAGAAAAAATGATATTTGTTCCCGAAGCAGTGTGTTATACGGAAGTTCCAGAAGATTTTAAATCTCTTTTGCACCAGCGAATTCGTTGGCAAAAAGGTTTCTTAGATTGTATTAATCTTTATAAGAAAGATTTTTTTACCAAACTAAGTAAAAAGTTTTCCTTTTTTTTATTGTTCGAATCAATTGTACTTAGTATTATAAGTATTACTGCACTTATAATTTTACCTTTTTCCATTTATTTAGGTACCATATCACCACTTACCATTTTATTAATTTGTACTGCTTGGTCTAGTGAGTTTGTTTTAAGAATGGTTGCTGTTCAACGGGCAGGGCATTTTGGATATACTTTTTCTACTAAACAATGGCTAAAAATAGTATTTTTTACTATCTGGGAATCTGTTACATATCGGTTATTGGATACGTTTTTCTTCGTATATGGATCCATACTATATATCTTCGGTAGCAGGCAAAAATGGCAAAAGCTACAACGAAGCGGCTCCGTCATATACACAGAAATGGAACCTATTAAATAAATAGCTATAATAAACCCGAATGAACCTTGTTAGAGGCTGCATTCGAGTTTTTTTATTTAGAGTGTCCCACCCGATCCACCATCAATATTCACAGATGTTCCAGTTACATAAGACGCGGCATCCGATACTAAAAAAGTAATGACATTTGCTGCTTCTGCTGTTTCACCAATTCGTTGGAGTGGAATCGTGGGACCAACTACATTTTTAGAGTATTCTTCCCAAGTAAGTTCTGGAGCGTCTTTTTTCCACTTCAATTCGATTTGGTTGCTTCTAATAAGTCCAATACAAACTGTATTAACCCGAATATTATCTTTCCCTAAATCTTTACTCATAGCTTTTGTCAAAGCCATTCCGGCTGCTCTACTAACGGTTGTTGGTAATGAACTAGCTGGAGGTGTTTTCCCTAATACTGCTGTTACATTTACAATAGCTCCTCCACCAACTTCTCTCATATAAGGAATTGCGGCTTTCGAAGTATGTATTGCTCCAAATAATTTTAAATCTAAATCAGATTGCCATAAATCTGTATCCACTGATTCAAAAGGGTTAGCAGAAGAAGTACCAGCATTATTAACTAATATGTCAATACGCCCGTATTGTTCTACTGCTTTTTGAATAAGCTCTTTACATGCTTCTTCGTTAGTAATATCAGCAGGTACAACTAAAACCTGTACCCCTGTTTCCCTTTTAATGTAGGCAGCAGCCTCTTTTAATTGTTCTTCCCCGCGAGCGGTAAGAACTACCTTGGCTCCTTCTTGCACTAATTGTAAAGCTGTTTGTAAACCTATCCCTTTACTTGAGCCAGTAACGATTGCGACTTTCCCTGCTAAACCTAATTCCATTATGATGCCCCCTCGAATACATATTCTTGTTCATCCTTCATTATATTACAAGTTTAACATTTGTCAGAATAATTGCTCAGGAAATAACGAATATATTTTAAAATAAAGGATGTTTAAAGAGTTGGATAATATCTATTTCCCTATAGAGTTGATAACAAGCCTTATATAAAGTGCTGTAAACAAATAAAACAAACTATTTACAACTAATCGAAGTTCTATATATTTCAAACAATCATAAAATAGATAGATTCTAAATTTAATAGTTAGGGGAAATGGAAATGTTTGCAGTTCATTTTATGGAGAAAAACATAATAGTTTTAACTCAAGTATTGAGAGACATCCCTTCCATCGATGACGATCTTAAAATCAAAGGTAGAAAAGGTAAAGTAATTGGTGTACAGGAAACAGAAGGAAATGGATTTAAGGTTCAAGTGGAATTTGAAAAAGTTGTGGATAAAAGTAAAACTTCTGTAAAAGATCTCGGGAAAAAGAAACGAAAATAACTTTTGAACAATAATACCCGTTAAATGAGTGTAACTACTCATTTAACGGGTATTTATATTTTAGTGAATATCTCGTTTTTTAAACGTTCCTCCTCTTACTTCAGCAACATCTGTTATAACGATAAAAGCACTAGGGTCCATTTCTTTTATAATCGTTATTAACTTGTTTTCTTCCATACGAGTGATTACACATGTGACAATCTCCATCGTTTCATTGGAGAAACCTCCACGACCACTTGAATAAGTTACGCCACGACCTAAACGATCCTGTATTGCAGACCCAATTTTCTCGGATTCTTTACTCACTATTCGAACTGATTTGGAGCTCTCTAGTCCCACTTGAATGACATCGATAACTATTTTAGCTATGTAATAAGTAGTAGCTGAATAGAGTGCTCCTTCTAATCCATATATAAAACCAGCACCTAGAAAAATAAATGCATTAATAAATAAAATGATATCTCCTACTGAAAACGGCACTTTTCGAGATACCAGGACAGCTAGAACTTCTGCTCCATCAAGTGCACCACCATTACGTAATACCACTCCAATACCAATACCTAACATAACTCCCCCGGATATTACTACTAATAGTGGATCTTTTGCACTCAGAATCGGCTCAATTTGATGCATTAAAACTGTAGAAATAGATAAGGATGCTATCCCTATAATACTCATTATTGCGAATGTCTTCCCTACCTGTTTGTAACCAATATAAACAAACGGTATATTTAATACAAAGAGTAAAATTCCAAGAGGTATATTAAACAGATATGTTCCCATGATACTAACACCTGTTACGCCGCCATCAATAACTGAGTTTGGAATTAAAACAGCTTCCAATGCATAACCAGCTATAGCTGCTCCTATTACGATCAAAATTATTCTACGGACTTTATCCGCTACTTTATTTGTTTGCATACTCTTGATAAACTCCTTTATAAAAAAAAATTGAACAAATATTGTTCACTTATTAATATTATAGAAAAAATAACTCTGATACAAGATTGAAACTGCCTAACTATGATTTTTCCTACGCTAAGTGCTTTTTTATAGTTAGTTTAATATAAATCAAGAAAAGCCTATAAAAAAGTTATAGGCTTTTCTGTCACATTTATTAAGTACCGCAAAACGTTTTATAAGGTCCTGAGTTCTCCGGAGGTAGAGATGTATAATTCATATAATCAGAACTGTAATCGTAAGGGTTAGAGATTACTTTTAGAAGACTATTCAGCACGGTATAGTCTGCATTATTCACGGCAGCTTCAAGTGCTTCTTCAACTCGGTGATTTCGTGGAATAACTACAGGGTTACTCTTCTGCATCAATTGCTGGATAAATTCTGGAGATACATCCTGTTTTTCCAGCCTAGATTTCCATTTTTCATACCATTGTTCAAAACCACTCTTGCCAAACAACACAGTTTCTTCTATTTTATCAACAGTTAATAATCGAAATGTATTTGTATAATCTGCTCCGTAAGTTTGCATAAGCTGAAGAAGGTTTTCAATTAGAGAAACATCTTCTTTTTCTATATTAAAAATGCCAAGTTTGTTTCCCATTCCTGTTAACCAGTAATTCTCATATTTTTCAGGATAGGCTGTCATCGCATCTTGTGCTAGTTTTACAGCCAACTCCTGGTCTTCATGAATTAGAGGCAATAAACTTTCTGCCAATCTTGCTAAGTTCCATGCTGCAATATTCGGTTGATTTTCATATGCATAACGACCTTGCCTATCAATAGAACTAAAGACAGTTTTCGGATTATAGATGTCCATAAATGCGCAAGGTCCATAATCGATTGTCTCACCACTTATCGTCATATTGTCCGTATTCATCACTCCGTGAATAAAACCGACCAACTGCCATTTTGCTATCAAAGCAGCTTGGCGCTCAATCACTTCTTGGAGAAATAGAAGGTACCTATTTTCTTTGTTCATGACTATTGGATAGTGTCTTTCTATCGCATAATCGGCTAGAGCTCGAAGATCCTCTAGGTTACCCCATTTTGCAGCAAATTGAAATGTACCTACGCGTAGATGACTAGCAGCAATACGTGTCATCACAGCACCCTGTTGAACAGTTTCTCGCATAACTCTCTCACCAGTAGTGACAACTGCGAGACTACGAGTTGTTGGGATTCCAAGTGCATGCATTGACTCACTAACAATATATTCACGTAACATTGGTCCAAGTCCCGCTCGTCCATCTCCCCCACGAGAATATGGTGTTCTACCAGAGCCTTTCAACTGAACATCCACTAGCTCCCCCGAAGGAGTTATTTGTTCACCAAGCAACAGTGCTCTACCATCACCTAACATAGTAAAATTTCCGAACTGATGGCCAGCATAAGCCTGCGCTAAAGGTATACCGCCCTCAATCACCTTATTACCAGCCAGTACCTCAACACCATAAGTATTTTCTAGCGCTTCAGAATTTAGCCCCAGTGATGTTACCACTGCATTGTTTAAGATGACTAGTTTAGGTTTACTTACAGGATTTACATTCATAGCTGTATACATTATTTCCGGAAGATAAGTATAAGTATTCTCCAAATTCCATCCTGCATTTAAGGTATCTTCTATCATCGTATCTTCCTTTCTTGATTGTGATTAACATGCAATTCCTTCTCCATATTATTATACCCTTACTTGATAAAGATACGCTTCACTTGCTTCTACAATATGTCAAAGAAAGAATACTCAACATTCCCCTCGTAATATAGAAAACTCTTTATTGCCAAGTATCTCACTACCCTCTATGACAAGACAATTATAGATTCCTTCATTGATTTAACATTTCAATTCTCTAGTATATAAAAACACGAGCCTAAAAAAGGCTCGTGTTAGACTGTAATTATGAAAGATAATTCTCTTAGTGTGCTAAAACTTCTGGATCTTTCTTTTCTTTTGTCATCAATTGAATAACAAGTAGAATAACAAAGATTATTAATCCTGCAATATCCGAGAAGCTTTCTGGATATATTAATAGTAATCCCGCGCCAAGAGCAATTATTCTTTCTACCCACGTTACTTTGCGGTACCAATAACCAATCATCCCGGCTCCAATTGCCATCATCCCTATAATAGCCGTAAAGACTACCCAGATAACTTCCCCAAATGTTGTATCGATCATTAAGAGTGCGGGAGAGAATATGATCATATATGGAATGATAAATGCTGCTATTGCTAACTTTGCAGCTACAACTCCAGTCTTTATTGGATCTCCACCAGATACTCCTGCTGCTGCAAACGCTGCAAGTGCAACCGGCGGTGTAATATCTGCGATAATTCCAAAGTAAAATACGAATAAGTGTGCCGACAATGCTACAACTAAAGGAACTGTAGCTCCTGCTGGCATATCAAGCATCAACAGAGTGATTATAGCTGGCGCAGCTATTGTTGATGTAATTACGTAATTGGCCGTAGTTGGAGAACCCATACCTAAAACAATAGATGCAAGCATTGTAAAGAATAGCGTTAACAATATATTTCCACCAGAAGCAGAAATAAGTCCATTTGCTAAACTTAAGCCTAATCCGGTTTTTACAACTACTCCAACAATAATACCAGCTGCAGCTGTTGCAGCTGCGACAGCTAATGCTGTTCTTGCTCCATCCACTAGAGCATCTATAATATCTTTAAAATTCATTCTAGTTTCTTTATCAATTGCACTAAATAATACCGCAGCAACTATACCCCATAATGCCGCTTGCATCGTTGGTACACCTATAAACATTAAAACAATAATTGTTACAATCGGTATTAATAAATATAACTTTTTCAAAACTTCTTTTCGGTCTGGCATCTCTTCCTTAGACATACCTTTTAATCCAACCCGTTTTGCTTCAAAATGTGTCATGATCCATATACCAGCAAAGTATAAAACTGCTGGTATTGCTGCAGCCTTCGCAATTTCCCAATAAGTTATACCACCGATAAACTCAACCATCAAGAATGCCGCTGCTCCCATTATTGGTGGCATTAATTGTCCACCAGTAGAGGCAGCCGCTTCTACTCCTCCAGCAAATTCTTTGCGATACCCAAGTTTTTTCATCATGGGAATAGTATAGGAACCCGAAGTTACAACATTAGCTACAGAGCTTCCAGAAATAGTACCCTGAAGTGCACTCGAGAAAATAGCAACCTTTGCTGGTCCCCCTGTTAATCTTCCTGCAAGTGTTACAGCGAGGTCATTAAAGTATTGTCCAACTCCTGTTTTTACAAGGAATGAGCCAAATAATAGGAAAACAAATATAAATGTAGCAGATACACTAATTGGTGTACCTAATATTCCATCCGTTGTAAAGAACATTAAATGAACTAAGCTGCTTAAATCTTGCCCTCTATGTGCTAAGAAACCTGGGAAATAAGGTCCGAAAAACGCATATACTAAGAAAACAGTAGCTATTATCGTAATAGGTAATCCGACAGTTCGACGAGCAGCTTCTAAAGTTAATAGAATTGCTAAAGCACCTACGATGAAATCTAAATCTGTCATAGTTCCTACTCTAAAAACTAATTCTTTATATTGGATTGGCCAGTAAAGTCCAACTCCTATAGATAATAAGGATAGAAGATAATCATAAAATGGAATCTTTCTATTTCTAATTGATTTTTTTAATGCAGGGAACATTAAGAAAATTAGAGATAATGCAAACCCTAAATGTATGGACCTTTGAATATAAGCAGTAAACTGTCCTTGTATAGCTGTATAGAGTTGAAATATAGAAAAGGCTAATAATCCGAAGAAGATTACCTTTTTCATAATACCATCTACAGACCTAGTATTTGATTCTGGATCATATTTCTGTAATATAGCTTGTTGCTCTTCTTCTGATAACTGCTGAAAAGATTCTGTTTCTATAGATTCACTGTTCGACTTTATTTGTTTTTCAGTCATACAACCTTACTCCTTTCCATTGTTCAAATAACGAAATATTTTTTATTTTAAATTCATAAGCTTTACTACGTTCTAATACTTTTTTTAAGTTATAATCCTTTTGTTTATAATGAAATATTAAATCCATATCAATATTAGCAATAAAAAGGGTAAAGGATGGGATCACTTTATCGTCATAAGAAAGTTTGTATATTCCATCTTTTACTTCTAGAGTTTGCCCTTCTTCTGCATATCCCGGCATTCCGATTCCTAAATCTTCATACACCATTGACACTAACTGGATATTGTCATTTTTTGTTATTTTATAAAGCTCCAGTATATTGCTTTTATGTATAGAATGTGTGAATATTACTTGAAATTCTTGTTCATCTTTTACTTCTAAATAATAAAACTTAGGGGAATCACTTCTTGTTTCTGTAAAGATAAATACTTGTTGAAAAGGAAAGAAAAATGAAATACCCACTAGACAAAGGAGGATTATTATACCAAGTATCTTAATAGATCGCATTTCATTTCCACCATTCTTTCAATTAAAAAGGAGCATGTAAGCAAACGCAACATGCCCCCAAGCATTTAGTTTTATTTATTTACTTCATCAAAGTACTTTTGAGCACCTGGGTGAATTTTAATACCGATACCATCAAGCCCTGTTTCTGGTTTAATGAACTGTCCTTTTGGATGTGTAATGCTACCAGCGTTGTCATAGATCGCTTTTGTCATTTCATACACTAAATCTTCTGGAAGCTCGTTAGTTACAGCTAGCATTGCTAATACTGAAACTGTTGGTACATCTTCTGTTAAGCCGTAAGTACCTGATGGCACTACATCTTTAGCATAATACGGATACTTTTCAATAAGCTCATCCGCTTTAGCATCTTCAACTGGAACGATTACTACATTTGCAACTGCATTTAATGCTTCTACAGCACCAGTTGGAGTTCCAGCCGTAATAAATGCTGCATCGATTTGACCAGCTTGTAAACTATCTTGTGATTCTCCAAAATCTAAATTTTGTGGTTTAATATCATCCATTGTTAATCCATGAATTTCAAGTAGTTGTTCAGCGTTAGCATATGTTCCTGAACCTGGAGCTCCTACTGAAATTTTCTTACCTTTTAAATCTGCAAATGTTTTAATACCCGTTTTATCCGTAGTTACTAATTGAACTGTTTCTGGATAAAGTGCACCAAGTGCAGAGATTGTATCAACTTTATTGTCTTTAAACATTAACTCACCTTCAGTTGCATAGTAAGCAATATCCGTTTGAGTGAAGGCAATTTCTGCTGTACCTTCTTTTAAAGCTGTCATATTAGCAGCTGATGCTTGTGAAACCTCTGCTGTTGTTTTGATACCTGTTTCTTTACTAACTAATTCTGCAAATGTTCCTCCAAGTGGATAATACGTTCCTTGAACCCCACCTGTTAGCAAACTTAAAAACTTATAATCATCTTTAGTTTTACCAGAATCTCCATCTGAAGATGAATCTCCTTCATCCGAACCACACGCTGCAAGTATTAATAATACAAGAATACTCAAAATGCTTAACAGCTTAAATTGTTTTTTCTTCATACACATTTCCCCCTTATATATATATTCCCAAAGTACATAATAATTTTAACACAAAGGTTCACAAAATTGCCACTCAATAATAACTGTTCAACCTATATACCTGTTTTAAATGAAAGTGCTACCACGATATATCAAATTCCTCCTGTTTTCTGAGGATATTACTAGCGTGATAGTTTCAGTTCCATTATTATTTTTGGGTCGATCCAATTTTCATTCATTTTATAAAAAAAAGCATTCACCTAATCTCATCAGATTAAATGAATGCTTTAATAATCAAATTATGAACAGCTATCGTATGTTGTGTTTTTTACTTTTGAACCTGTTTCGCCTCTAAGTAAGTCACCTTCAGTTGCTTCAATAATTTGGTTTGTAACATTGTTAGAGATTGAGTTTGCTACTAATTGAAGAAGACTATTTACATCACCTTGAGATTGTTTAAACTCTTGTACAATTGGAAGGCCATCAATTTCTTCTTCGATTGCAGCAATTTTTCCTTCTATCATATTAAGTGCTTTTTCTTTCCCTAAATGTTGAAAGTTAACTGCTTGTTTTTGCAAGCTTTTTAGACTTGCTATTTTTTCACGTACTTTCGTATTTTCATTAATTTGTTCTTCTGCACGTTTGAAGAATTCAACTTCCTCTGTATTTGCAATCATTGTTGCAATCTCTTTTGCTTTTTCAATAATATCTTCTCTTGTATATTTATTTGTAGACACTATACTCCCACCTTTTGCTCGATTGTTTCATTTACTAGTTCCCCAGTAAGTGACCATGTTTTTGCTGCTACTATTTTAACCTTAACTAATGTACCAATGATATCTTTTGGTCCCACGAAATTTACAAGTTTACTTTTACTTGTATATCCTGCGAGTACGTCGGGGTTATTTTTACTTTCACCTTCAACTAAAACTTCCACAATTTGTCCGTCATGCTTTTTCATAGCCTCAGCGGACATATCATTTACCAGCTTATTTAATCGTTGAAGTCTTTCTTTTTTCACTTCCATCGGTACATTGTCTGCCATTTTTGCAGCTGGTGTACCTTCTCGAGGTGAGTAAATGTACGTGTATGCTATCTCGAAGCCTACTTCTTTATATAAAGACATCGTTTCTTCGAATTGTTCCTCTGTTTCGTTTGGAAAACCAACAATTATATCCGTTGTCAATGAAACGTTTGGTATAGCTGCTTTAATCTTTCTAACTAGTTCTAAATAATGCTCTCTTGTGTATTTACGAGCCATTATTTTAAGGATATCCGATGATCCAGATTGAACTGGAAGATGAATATGATCGACTAAATTCCCACCTTTTGCTAGTACTTCGATTAAATAATCATCGAAGTCTCTAGGATGGCTAGTCATGAACCGTATACGCGCCACATCAATTTTACGAAGATCATCCATTAAATCACCAAAGCGATAATTCATATCATCAAAGTCTTTCCCATAAGCATTAACGTTTTGGCCAAGTAATGTTACTTCTTTGTATCCTTGTGCTGCAAGATGTCTAATCTCTTGAATAATATCTTCTGGACGCCGACTACGCTCTTTTCCACGTGTATATGGAACGATACAATATGTACAGAATTTATCGCAGCCGTACATAATGTTGACCCATGCTTTAATCGAACCTTTA
>Ga0209013_10001170_pt1 | contig 24302 bp, 18 predicted proteins | sample Cruoilmetagenom2_FD_187291 | JGI IMG/M metagenome (GOLD analysis project Ga0209013, IMG submission 187291) | Oil polluted marine microbial communities from Coal Oil Point, Santa Barbara, California, USA - Sample 2 (SPAdes) (version 2) | ecosystem: Environmental > Aquatic > Marine > Oil seeps ... | reverse complement strand
TTGCATTTTTATTTACAAGTTATGCCATAATTGTTGGTTTAGAAAGAATATATTGTTAGATTTATCAACAAGTTATCAAGAGTTGTGCAACAGGCACACAAGTTAGAGGAAATTCAGAAAACATTTTCCCATCCTTCTATGATAATTTCTTCTCAAGAGATTGGATGGATTGGACAAACTCAAACTATTCAAGCTTGAATGCAACACTACCAGCAGTGAATGTTAGTGAAAATAAAAAGGTGTTTGTGATTGAGTTAGCTGACTAGGAATGAGCAAAGAGGATTTTAAAATCCATCTTGAGCACGATCAGCTTAGTATATCATCCCAGAAAAAAGAAGAGAAGGAAATTAAAGACGCACATTATTCCCTCAAGGAATTTTTCCTATCAAAGTTTTCAACGGTCTTTCCAGTTACCAATTAATAAGGTGGAAGGAAATAAGATAGCAGCGAATTATAAGGATGGTATTTTGTTTATTCAGCTTCCTAAAAAAGAGGAAAAAATCGCAAAACCATCTTGGGTAATTGAAATCTCATAAGGATAATAGTAAGGAGGATGTTGGTTTATGGCATCCTCCTTTTTTATTCGGATTACAGGAATATAAAAAGAGGCTTTTTCAGGATAGAAAAGGCCTCTTCCGTATTTAGCGACGATTAACATCCCCACCGCTAGTACTGTTTACATCTACTTTTGAGGGATTTCCATAGTAACTTACATCTCCACCAGAACTGGCATTTGCTTCAATTGATTCTGAAGCATAAACACTAACATCACCACCGCTAGAAGCTTTAGCCTTGCAGTTGGTTGCTATTAATTCTTTAGCTTTTAAATCACTACCACTACTTGATTTACCATAGAAAAAATTGGCTTTTCCGGATAGAACGGCATCTGCTCCAGAGCTAACCGAACAAGAAATTTCATTTCCTTCAACTTGCAACTTAGCATCGGCACCACTACTCACTGATATATCCAAATGATCGGTTTTGATTATTCCGTTAGATTCCAGATCACAACCGCTGGACACATTAATTTCGTTTACATTTACCAGTGTTACATATACGTCTAGTTTTTTAGCACGTCGAATATTTTCAGTAGTTTTTAAAATTAACTCAGTGCCCTTTACTTTAGTAACAATCAATGATAATAAATTTTCGTCGGCTTCTACTCTTACTGTTTCTTTATCTCCCTGAACGAGGTAAACATTTAAGCCGTGGCTGGCAGAGATAGCACTAAAGGAATCAATTTCGCGATTTTCGGTTTGTACGTTTCCATTTCCTTTTTCGCCCCAGAATTGAGCATTTACACATCCCGAGAATAGGAATGCGAAGCCTAACAACAGGAAGCTTGATTTTTGAAATAAGTGTTTCATAAGGTTTTTTGATTTGATAGGAGCCATCTGTTTTTGTTATGGCGATACGCTGTTGATAAAAGCGATATCATGTGAAACAAAATCAAGAAGATTCCTGTTTAGTGAAAATGTTAATCAGTAATAAGACGCTGCTAATGGAACTGAAGTTACACTTAAAATGAAAAAAGCAGGGAAGACCATGCTTTCTTGCTTTTCTATTGTCATTTTTTAAAAAACAGATGTTGGTTACGATTACAGTCTGGATTTAGAAGCGGAAGAACCTATGGCGGAGATATAGACAGGTTTTTATCGGTCAGAAATCTATTTTAATAAAAAATTGAATTGTTAATACAGTTTTTGTTGGTGATAAATCATTCTCTTCCTATATTTACACCACATTAATAAATTGATAAACATGCTCCCAAAGTTTTTATTAGCAGACAATTCGCAAGAGTTACCGGACACATTATTTATTGTGCATACTCGTATTCCAAAATGTATTATTGAATGCGATGTTGAGGATTTTAATTCGAACCAAACAGTTTATTGGTTGGATAGAACGCCTGAAGATCAAAATTTGATTGAAGATATATTGGACGAAGCGGAGACCTTTTTCAATGATGAGTTAGAAAATCAAGAAGATCTTTACGACGAAGAATTCGACGATTAAATTGATCGATAATCATTAACTGAAATGACTACTTGTTAGTTGTTTTTATTTTTCATGCGAAAAATTGAATCATGGTGAGAAGATTAAAGAGATCATCAGATAAGATGATTGCTGGTGTTTGTGCTGGGATAGCAGAATATTTAGGATGGGACGTTACTGTCGTTCGTGTGCTATATGTTTTGTTATCGATATTTAGTGCAGGCTTTCCAGGCATATTAGTTTATATTGTATTCTGGTTAGTGATGCCTGATTACTGTGATATTTAATCGATGATGATAATATTAAAAAAAGTAGAGGACTTAGTTCTCTACTTTTTTTATATGCTGTATCATCGTGGAAAACAGTTTTGGAGCATACTCTATTGATGAAAACTATCAGGAAGTGGATTTATATTTGCAGTACAATACGCCACTCTTTCAATTTGCATTATAAGATTTCTATTGTCCGCCAGCGAATTTTAGCATTCTGGTTTTTTTGATTTTGACAGCAATTATAGTGTGCAATTATTTGATATTCTAGTAAAGTATAAAGGCAGCGAAAAATTTCCGTTTTCAATTATGGTATTCCTTCTCTTTTATGGACAGATGAATTGGAATGAAAACCAGGATCAGTAATATTCCAGCTATGTTGAGTTAGACTATTTCTATTTTATTGGAGGAAAGAATTTTTCCTGGGCATTTGGTTTTACTCCTTATACGGGATTTTAAGCTGATCAGATGAATGTTGTAAATATGAGCATGTACGATCAGATCAAGATTACTGATGAGATTAGATTACCTATTTGTGCAGGAATAACTGTTAATCCGACAACTACTCGTTTATTTTCAACTTTCGCATTAAGTTTATAAGTAGTAATAATATTTATCGTAAAGACTGCCATTGGTAGTCTTTTTTTATGTGTTCTTTTCGGCTATATCAAAAGATTTGGTGATATTTAGATTCCTTTTAAACCAATTTCAGCAGAAGCAAATCTTTATAAATGATATTAGTATAATGATAGAATTAGAGAAAGTTCAGGCATTTCATGGCGCATTCAGCATTCCTGTAGAAAAAAAACCTATTATTCCAGCTGGAAGTAGATGTACTTTAAGGCAAAATATACTTCAGGAAGAAGTTGATGAATTAAAGAATGCATGGGAATCAGGTAATCTAATTGAGGTTGCCGATGCATTGGCAGACATTCATTACGTTTTAATGGGAACCGTTTTGGAATTTGGATTACAAGATAAATATGCAGATATATTTGAGGAAGTGCATAGGAGTAATATGAGTAAATTGGATGAAAATGGGAAACCGATATACCGGGAGGATGGCAAAGTGATAAAGTCGGTTTTATATTCTAAACCCGAAATTGAAAATATTATTGGTAAAAACATATTAATTCAGAGAAAATGAAAATTATAAGATATTTAATATTATTCTGTCTCCTTTTCCCAGATATGTTGAGTGCACAACAACAATCTCCATTGGAAGCATTTGATCATTTTGTTCAAGGAAAATGGTTGACTGAAGGAAAGTGGTCTAATGGAAATCCATTTAAACAAGAAGTGCAGTTTAGCTGGAATTTAAACCGCAAATTGGTTGAGGTGAAAACCTATGGAACAATCGATAGGGAGGCGAATGAATATGGCTTAAGAAACAAAGGCATGAGAGTCTGGAATAAGAAGGATTCCGTGATTCAATTCTGGGAGTTCGATATTTTTGGAGGAATTACATCTGGAGTGTGTTATTTCAAAGATAAAAATCTGATTTACGAATATAATTATCATCAGGAGCAACTTCGGGAAAGTTGGATTTTTGAGGATGAGGATACCTATAAATATCAGATTGCAAGTTTGAAAAATGGAAAAGTACGGGAGTTGTTTATGGAATCTAGGTATCGTAGAATAAAGGAGTAATACTTAAATCATAACAAAGATGAAAATTCAAAAATATCATGTTGATGCCTTTACCGATCAACTTTTTGGAGGAAATCCTGCATGTGTAATACCTTTAGAAAAATGGTTGTCTGATGAACTACTGTTCGAAATTACAAGAGAAAATAATCTTGCAGAAACAGCTTTTTTTGTTCCTATAGAAGAAGGATTTCATATTCGTTGGTTTACTCCCGAGCTTGAAATGGATTTGTGTGGACATGCAAGTTTGGCAAGCGCACATGTAATTCGCAAGCATCTCAATTATAAGGAGAATGTTATTCATTTTCAATCGGCGAGTGGGAAATTACAGGTTACTTTTGATGGCAACAGATATGTCTTGAATTTTCCATCGAGAATGCCCGTGAAGGCAGAGCTGCCAAAGATTATTCAGGAAAGTCTCAACATTCAGCCAAAGGAGGTGTTTCTATCCCGGGATTATCTGTTGCTTTACAATTCAGAAGTAGAAATTGTAGCGCTGAAAGCAGATCAGAATAAATTAAAAGGTATCGATTTAGGACTTGGTGGAATTGTATGCACTGCCGCTGGTGAAGAAGCAGATTTTGTGTCTCGATTCTTTACTCCCGGAGCAAGTATTTTTGAAGATCCGGTTACTGGATCGGCACATTGCAGCTTGATTCCGTTTTGGAGTAATAAGATTGGTAAAAAGGAGCTACTTGCATTTCAAATATCAGCAAGAAAAGGAGTGTTGTATTGCAAAGATGAAGGAGAACGAGTTGTTATTGCCGGTAATGCAATAACTTATAGTGTCGGGGAGATTTTTCTTTGATTTAATAGATGACAGAGATTTCAGAATGATGTTCACAAAATGAGAATAGATAACTGAATTAAAGGATATCCATTCTAGTTTTTGTTATATAAAAAATAGCACAAAAGAAATGGCAAGATTCATTAGTAAAAATCGTGAGGAAATTGGATTATCACCTGATGCTTATTTTTTCAAAGGAGAAAAAAAAATTGACCAGTCTCTGATAAGAATAATTGACTATGATCCGATAAATTTAAAGGAGTGGAAAAGTGAAAGTATTGCTGAATTACAAAATCTAGATGTAACAGGATCTGTTTCATGGATTAATGTTGACGGGTTACATGACGAAAAAGTTATGGAAGAAATTGCTGAATCTTTTGATTTGGATTCGCTGATACTTTCAGATGTAATGGAAACCAACTCCAGACCAAAAATTCAAGAACATGATAATTGTATTTTTATTTCACTAAAAATGCTGGAATATGATGAGGAAAAAGATTTTATTAGCTCAGAGAATCTTGTGATAATTATCAAAAATCATACACTGCTTTCATTTCAAGAACGAAGAACCGAAGTTTTTAATCCTGTTAGAGAAAGAATTAGAAAAAGTAAAAAGAGAATCAGGAATTCAGGTACAGATTATCTTGCATTTTGTTTGTTGGATACAGTTTTGGATCATTATTCCTTCACTATTAGTTGTATTGGCGAAAAGATAGAAAATTTAGAAAATGAAATTCTAAATCGTTTAAATGATTCTATTATCGAGGATATTAACAGGTATAAACGCGAAATAAATTTCTTGCGACGAAATGTAACTCCATGTAGGGAAATGATTATGAATCTTGTTAAAATAGATTCTGATTACTTTAATGAAGACTCGTTAGTTCATTTGAAAGAACTGCAGGATAATGTAAATCAGGCTTATGATTCATTAGAAAGTTATAGAGAAATTCTTTCTGATTACCTCAATATTTATCATTCGACAATAAGTAACAGGCTTAACGATATAATGAAATTTTTGACTGTTTTTTCGGTTATTTTTATTCCAATTACATTTATTACTGGCGTCTATGGAACTAATTTTGATATTTTTCCAGAGCTGCATTACAAGTATTCGTATTTAATTATGTGGATTGTAATGATAGTGATAGTGTTAATTATGGTAGTTTATTTCAGAAGAAAGAAATGGTTGTAAGGAGCATTCTTTATACTTATAAGATAGATTGCTACACCGTAAATAACTAAAAAAAAGAAAATCTATGCGACATTTATTTCTAATTCTTATTTGCTTAACGGCATGTGTGCCTACTTCCCAAAAGGAGAATGAACATAAATCTATAGCAGAGGGAAGAGAGAATGTTCCGGGATTAAGCTTATTGCAAGCGGAAAGATTGATTGTATTACCCATGAATGGAATTGATACGGAATATCCCAATAAATTAGGACAAGTATTAACCACAGCTGAAGATTTGAGAACACCCAAAGAATTGCATCCTGCATTTTATGGATGTTTTGATTGGCATTCGGCAGTTCATGGTCATTGGTCATTGGTGAAATTATTGAAAGAATTCCCCGATTTAAAGGAGCATAAAGCGATAGAGGATAAGCTACGGGAACATCTTTCGAAAGAGAATATTCTGACAGAAGTTAAGTATTTTAATCAGGAACAAGAAAGCTCCTTTGAACGAACCTATGGGTGGGCTTGGTTACTGAAGTTGGCAGAAGAATTACATACCTGGGATTCTCCTGTAGCCAGAAAATTGGAAACCAATTTACAACCGCTCACCAATTTGGTTGTGGAGCGATTTGAAGCATTTTTGCCGAAATTGCAGTATCCAATCCGTGTGGGAACACATGTGAATACGGCATTTGGAATGTCTTTTGCACTTGATTATGCTAATATATTGGGTGACGCGGAATTAAAAACTGTAATTGTAAACAGGGCCAAAGACTTCTTTTTAAATGATGAGAATGGACTATTGAGTTGGGAACCCAATGGAACAGATTTTTTGTCGCCTTGCTTTGAGGAAGTGGATATCATGCGGAAATCATTGCCAAAAGAAGCCTTTGCCAAATGGGTTAAACAGTTTTTGCCTCAGTTGTCCGATCCGGCATTTACTTTGAAACCAGGAGTAGTAAGTGATCGTAAGGATGGTCATTTGGTACATTTAGACGGTTTGAATTTTAGCCGTGCATGGTGTTTGTATGGAATCGCAAAAACCCTACCGGAATATCAGCAATTGTTGTCGATTGCTGATAAGCATATTCAGTACTCATTACCTAATGTGATAGGGGATTCCTATGAAGGAAGTCATTGGCTGGGAACTTTTGCGATATATGCTTTAAATGCTAGCAAATAAAATCATTATCGGGGATTATAATTGTTAACGAAGCTGAGAATGTCGAAAGAATATATAGAGAATCAGATTTATGAAAAGTTAGATTTTAATGCGAAACCATTGTCTAAGGGAGAATATGAGGATTGTAAATTCATTAATTGTTCTTTTGTAAATGCTGATTTGTCGGGGAGTATTTTTATAGCGTGTGAGTTTGAACAATGTGATTTAAGCATGACAAAACTTGGTAATACTACCTTTAGGGAAGTAAAATTTAGTAATTGTAAATTATTGGGACTTGCATTTAATGATTGTAATCACTTGCTGTTAAGTTTCGATTTTGAGAATTGTCAGATGAATTTGGCTTCGTTCTATAAATTACATTTGAAGAGCACAATGTTTAAAAATTGCAATCTACAGGAAGTCGATTTTGCTGAAGCTGATTTTAGTCGATCAAATTGGGAACAATGTGATTTAAGCGGAGCCGTTTTTGATCATACTAATTTGGAGCAGGCTGATTTTCGAACTTCGAAAAATTATTCCATTCATCCCGAAACCAATTATATTCGAAAAGCGAAATTTTCCCTAACCGATGTTGCCGGTTTACTGGATAGATATAATATTGAAATAGAATAAAAAAAGAAAGGCTGTCTTGTATGAAAAAGACAGCCTTTGTTAAAAGTAAGCACTTATACTCCTTTTGGATGTTCTTTGGTAAAATTATCCCAATAAGTTGAAAGTGTTGTTTTCATATCTTTGTGTAGCATCAAAATACCCAAAAGATTGGGCAATGCCATCAGTACAATTGTAATACCTGAAAGCGTCCAAATAATCGTAGTATCCGCAAAGGAGGCAATAAAAAAGGCGATACAATATATAATGCGATACGGCAACACCCCTTTAGCGCCAAACAGATAGGTTACGGATCTATCTCCATAATAAGCCCAGGCAATTGCAGTAGAAAAAGCAAATAGCAATAATCCTATCGATACAATCCATCGTCCCCAATCGCCTAAAAGGCTGTGAGTAAAAGCTTCAGCAGTTAGTGGGGCAGAGTGCATCAGAGATTTTCCCTTAAAATAAACTCCATCCTCATCTTCATTTTTTCCATTTACAATAGCCACCATCCCGGTAAACAGCTTTCCTTCTTCATCGTAAACTTTTACATCTTCTGCAAGCGATCGGGCATTTATAACAGACACTGGATTTTGAATCAAACCTTCCTTTACTTGTAGGTTGCCGGAGAATACAGGGATTTCATTTTTGCCGCTCAAAAAATTAAATAGCTTAGCTTGATCTGCTTTCACCGTATCATCATAGGTGTTGGCAAGTATGGTCATATCTGTATCCTGAAACCGATTTGGTAATTTTTCTTTCCATACCCCAGAGGATAGAATCACCAAACCTGTAAGCGAGCAAATAACAATAGTATCTACAAAAGGTTCAAGAATGGCTACCATTCCTTCCGAAACAGGCTCTTCTGTACGAGCTGCGGCGTGGGCAATAGGAGCCGATCCTTGTCCGGCTTCATTACTAAACAAACCTCTGTTTACGCCTCGATTAAAGGCATATGCAAATCCGGCTCCTAAAAAGCCACCGGTTGCAGCTGTTCCGGTAAATACATTCGAGAATATGGAAATAATAGAAGGAATGATATTTTCGTAATTATATAAGATTACAGAAATAGCACCTAAAAAATAAATGATTGCCATAGCAGGTACCAGTTTCTCAGTTACTTTGGCAATTCTCTTGATTCCTCCCAGAATTACAAAAGCTAGTAAGACGGTTAAAATTCCTCCTGATAACATTTTATCCACCCCAAAAGTAGAGTACAGAGAACTGGATATGGAATTTATTTGAGGAAGACTACCAGTACCAAAGGAGGAGAAGATTGTCATTGCGGCAAAAATGGCAGCAAGCCAAGGCATATGTAATTTGTTCTTCATATAGTACATCGGTCCACCGGATATAAATCCTTTTTCATCGGTTTCGCGGTACTTGTGCGATAGGGTTACCTCTACAAATTTGGTAGTCATGCCCAAAAAGGCAGTTACCAGCATCCAAAACAGAGCCGCAGGACCACCTAAGAAAATGGCAAAGGCAACACCGGCAATATTGCCAGTTCCAACTGTTCCGGAAAGAGCAGTTGTTAATGCCTGAAAATGGGAGGCGTCACCTTTTTCACCAGGTTTGTCGTATTTTCCTCTCACTACTTTCAGCGCATGTCCGAAAAATCTTAATTGAGGAAAACCAAGATATAAGGTGAAGAATATACCTGTTCCTAATAACAAGAGGGTAAACCAAAGGCTACCCCCTAAATAGATTTCAATACCAGCTAAAAAATCATTTATTCTATGCATAAAATAGGGCTTTGTAATAAAGGGTTAATCTGTGTTTTTTTGAAAATCTCTCTAATATAAAGGATAATTTTTAAATGGAAGTAGAAAATTATCTTATTCATAGTGCCGGAGGCTTATTTTAGATGGGATATATGTTTTAAGTAGTTTTCTGATAAAGGATATTCGCTTATCGTTTATTTAGGAACAATATTGTCTTACTAAATTGGCGCTTTAACCAGATCCGACTTCATTTTTGCCTAATCCAAAAATGCTTAAAAAGAACAAAAGTGCTATTAGCTATAAACATCTTGTTTGTAATAAAAGATACAAATAAATAGAAACGTTTAGGACGATATTGATTTAGGAATAAAATTATTCCTCTTTCACAGACCTTTTGTCGCTTCATCTCTTTTACTAATTTTGCAGCATAAACAAAGATTGAAGATCAGCAAGTGATATATCCTGAAAATTTTGAAACAAAGCTACGGTTCGATAAAGTAAGAGAACTGGTTAAAAAACAATGTTTAAGTTCGTTGGGACGCAATTTGGTAGATGCCATTCGTTTTTCGAATTCCTCTAAAACAGTGAATCGAATGGTGAATGAAACCAACGAGTTTAAAACCATTTGTTTGGAAGAGGAGAATTTTCCACTCGGTTATTTTATCGATGTTCGCGAAAGTTTGCATAAAGTAAGGGTGGAGGGAACTTATTTAGAGTTGGAAGAGCTGTACAATTTAAAACGCTCTTTAGAGTCTGTTTCTGCCATTTTACGCTTTTTTCAGAAGCAGGATCCCGAAGATTATCCTTATCTGATGAAATTGACCGGTAATGTGAAGATGTATCCGTATATTTTCGATCGTATCAACGGAATTATTACTAAGAATGGGAGGATAAAAGATAACGCCTCTCCTGAGTTACAGCAAATCAGAAGTAGTTTAATTCAAAAGCAGTCTACTATTTCAAAACGAATGCAATCATTAATGCGTGCAGCTCAAAAAGAAGGATGGGTAGATCAGGATGTGGCTTTGTCGGTTCGCGATGGAAGAATTGTGATTCCTGTAGCGTCGGCATATAAGCGGAAAATCAATGGTATTGTACACGATGAATCGGCAACAGGAAAAACCAGTTATATCGAACCATCGGAGATTGTAGAAACTAATAACGAAATCAGGGAACTGGAATATGCCGAACGTCGTGAAATTATTCGTATTCTACAGGTGTTTACCACTCAGCTTAGACCATATATTGATGATTTATTTTTGGCTTATGAATTTTTGGCCAAAATAGATTTTATCCGGGCGAAAGCCAAGTTTGCTATTCAGGTAAAGGCATTGCTGCCGAAAATGGAGAAAACGCCAAGTTTGCTTTGGGTAAAAGCAGTACATCCATTATTGTTCTTAAGCTTGCAAAACGAAGGTCGGAAAGTGATTCCTTTAAGTCTGGACGTAACCGACGAACAACGTATTATTCTTATTTCGGGTCCTAATGCCGGAGGAAAATCGGTTTGTTTGCAAACCGTTGGTTTGTTGCAATATATGTTTCAGTGCGGTTTGTTGGTTCCCATGGAAGAAGAATCAAAAATCGGAATATTCGATCGCATTTTTATTGATATAGGTGACGAGCAATCTATCGAGAACGATTTGAGTACTTACAGTTCTCATTTGATGAACATGAAGTATTTCTTGCGACAGTCGAACCCCGAAACACTTATTTTAATTGATGAGTTTGGAACCGGAACCGAGCCTGCATTGGGGGGAGCAATTGCTGAATCGATTTTAGATAAATTAAATCGTAAAAAGGTGCGAGGGGTAATTACAACGCATTATTCCGGATTAAAGCACTTTGCCTCGGAAGCCGAAGGAGTTGAGAATGGAGCGATGTTATACGATTCGCATCAGATGCAGCCATTGTTTCAGCTTCAGGTTGGAAAACCAGGTTCTTCCTTTGCATTCGAGATTGCCCGTAAAATCGGATTACCAGAAGAAATACTTAAAGCAGCTACCGAAAAAATTGGGACAGATCATATTAATTTCGATAAGCACTTACGTGATATTGTTCGTGATAAGCGATATTGGGAAACCAAGCGCGATAAAATCAGAAGAAACGAGAAAAAGCTTGATCATTTGGTAGAACAGTATGATCAGGAGTTGAAGGAGGCTAGCAAATTACGCAAGGATATTATTGCTAAAGCGCAGGAAGAAGCACAGCAATTATTAAAAAATGCCAATAGAACTATTGAACGAACCATACGGGAAATAAAGGAAAGCAAAGCTGATAAGGAAAAAACCCGAAGTGCTCGTAAGCAGTTTGAGCAAACAAAAGAGACGTTAACGCAATCGGAACTGGCAGAAGAGGAGAGAATTAATCGGAAAATTCAAAAACTCAAGGATAGACAAAATCGAAATGGAAAAAGGAGTAAGGAAGAGCAGCCAGTCACCGATAAATCTGGTATAGATAGCAAGCGAGAACTGCCGATAAAAAAAGCAGAAAGTACTGAAATTACCAAAGGCGATATGGTTCGTTTGGATAATCAGAATTCAATTGGTGAGGTCATCGAGATCAATAAAAAAACTGCTGTGGTAGCATTCGGAAGTATTCTCACATCGGTTAAAACCACACGTTTATCAAAAGCCAGCAAGTCGCAGCTTAAAAAGCAGGATAAAACCTATAATCAGACTTCCGCTTTGGTGCAGGAGCGAATCTCCAAGCGAAAATTGAATTTCAGACCCGATATTGATGTGCGTGGCATGCGTGGCGATGAGGCTTTGCAGCTGGTAATAGATCATGTGGATGAAGCAATTATGCTGGAAGTTAGAGAATTTAGAATATTGCATGGCACAGGTCATGGAATCCTTCGTCAGCTAATTCGCGATTATTTGCAAACGGTACATTTGGTAGAATCTTTTCGCGATGAAAAGATTCAAATGGGAGGTTCCGGAATTACTGTGGTTCGTATGGAGTAGGGGGATTTGAAAAACTTCTTGCCTGAAGCAACTTCAGCTATGTTTTTTTGATAAAACAAGTAAGACCACTGGAGTCAATCGTTTTACTAATTTAAAAATGAATACTACTCTCGGAGGTCTTAAATGTAGAATATTCGAAATGTGCAGAACCGTTGGTGTTCTTCGTTTTTAGTTTTCGAAAAACTAGTAAACCGTTGGAGTTGTTCGTTTTCAGCCTTAGTAAAACGAGTAAGTCGTTGGGGTTCCTCGTTTTTTGTCTTGTAAAAATGAGTAAGTGGTTGGACTTTCTCGTTTTTAGTCTTAGTAAAACGAGTAAGTCGTTGGGGTTCCTCGTTTTTTGTCTTGTAAAACGTGTAAGTGGTTGGACTTTCTCGTTTTTAGCCTTAGTAAAACGAGTAAGTGGTTGGACTTACTCATTTTAACCTTGATAAAATGAGCAATACCAATGGTGAGCAAGCTTTGTCGAAAATAAAAGTAAATTTTTCTGGCGGCGATGCATGTTTCTTGTAAAAAACTATTGTAGTCCCTTAGCAATTGCATCAGCATAGGAAGCGGTATTGCCAAATGCAGCACATTTTTGAATGTCATCGTATAGCCAGATGAATCCTCCCGAAATATTATTAACCTCTTTGCCCAGATTGGATTTAATAGTCGATGGACTATTGCCATTATTGCAGTTGTCACCATTCCTGCACCACAATCCTTTCGAAACTTTCAAATCTCCGAAAAGTGCATTCCACTGATAGGTTTTATTTGCATATCCACCGCCGTAGCATTGAAGGTATACTCTGTCGATGGTTCCGGCTTGGGCAGATTCTACCTGATTGTAAACAGCTTTCCAATAGTCAGCCTCGTTGAACGGACACAAACTAATCTTATAACCCATATCAGCCAACATCAAACTAAATTGTACTGTGGATTTCACATCGTAGGTAACTTCATCATCAAAGTTAATGGCTGTAGCTCCGGTTATTTCCATCAATAATTGAAAAGCCTTATAAAGTTTTGTCTGTTCTCCAGTTCCCTCTTTGGCAACCAATGTCTTGATAATATCCCATGATTTTGCCCCCCAGGCACCAACACCTATCTCAATTCGATTGACCGATGTTGGGGATTGCAGGAGTGCCGAAAGTCGATTTTTCCATTCCACATCACCAATATAATTTCCCTGGGAATCAATAACGGTCTTATCATTAAAATTCATGCTACCATCGTCACCAATGTGGATGGTCCATAATATCACAGTAGTAAATCCAGATTGCTTTAAGTCATTGATTACTTTCATGCCTCCGGAATAAAAAGGGCCTCCTCCAAAAATTGCAGAATATTTATTTTCGCGCAGATTAATGGATTTATTATTGGAGGAATTATTTGTGTCGGATTCGCTTTTGCTGCATGCGCATAGAAGAGAGATCAGAATAGCGATGGCTAGCTTGTTTAGAATTTTCATTTGTTTGATAAAATAAGATTGTGAAAGAAGTAAATATAACAGGGAGGCATTAAAGTGTCGGTTAATTCATAATTAACAATGAGGAAAAAAGTATTAATTCCACTGATTTATTGATTTAAAACAAAAATGCCATCCTTTTACAGATGGCATTTTAAGAATAGATGTAATTTATGTCTAGAGAAAGTTACTTAAAAGCAAATACAGATAATGCGCAAAAGTACCAGCTACAATCCCACCAATAGTATGGGATAATAATGCTTTAGAGGTGAGTTCGCGATAATTCAAAGTATCAAGCATTGCAGTGTGTGTACTTAAATAACCACTCCAGCACATTCCCATTGCAGTAAAAACGGCAATTACATTTCCATCGATAATTCCTTTGGCGATAAATGCTTTTACCAGCGATAATGCCGCACCAACAGCTCCTAGCGAAGTTACAGGGAAAGCAATCAATTCAGGATTTTTAAATCCAAACAGACCTTCGAACAACCACCAAATGTAACCGGCTAGTTTTGGGAGAATAGGTACTCCTTCGAAAGGAAGACCTTGATACCCGATTGCGGCATCTTTTGGTCCAAAGGTTAGCATCATCACCATAGTGGAGATAATCAAAACGCCAGGAATAATAGTTAAACCTAAATCTACCCCTGATTTTCCGCCATCTAATATAGAATTCAGAAAACGCAGAAAAATTCCACCTTCCGATTTGAAACTGATTTTCTCTGTAGCACCATCGAAGTTAGCATCTGTTCGAGCTTTGATTTTACCTTTTATTAAGTATTGCATCAAGCGGGTAGATACAATGGCTCCCATTAAAGCACCAGCTAATCCAATAAGTGCAGGAATAAATAGGTTCTCGCTACTGCCTGGAATTGTTAGTGTGGACATAAAGGTTAGCACAATCAATCCCATTCCGAAGGCAGTACCAAAATTGGTTAGCGATACAAGCTGATAATTTTTAAAGTATTTACTGAAATTCTTATCATTGGCCAGACTGATAATAGCAGGATTATCTGATAAAAAGGTTAATACTCCGGCCAAAGCACCAACGCCAGGTAAGTTGAATAATGGTTTCATTAAAGGAGCGAGTATCTTCTCCAATAATCGCACTACTCCAAATTCTATCAATAGCTTTCCCAAAGCTCCTGAAAGAACAGTAATACCCATGATATAAAAGACGGTATTCATTAATAAATCCCATGCTGTATTCATGATCGTATTCAGCATATTTGCGACCCCCATTGTGTGTCCCATATAACCAAAAATACCGAAAAATGTAAGCAGGAACATTACTGCTTCGTATCTTCTTTTCTTCAGAAAATCAGTCTCTTTTATTGACTTGATTGCATTCATTTTTAATTGTTGTATTTTGTTGTTTGAAATCGCTGCAAATGTAGAATATTGTTGGATTGTACAAGCATATATTTTTATGATCTTTATCAGTTTTAAGTTCACCTGAACATGTTTAAAATACATGTTTTTATAAAATTTTATTTGCATTGATTGTTCACATCAGAAATCTTCGAACTCAAAATCTTCTTTAAACTTTCGGTCAATTGTGCTAGCTTTGTCTTCCCAATCAATTTTTATTCATGGCGGCAGCAAAAAAAGCACTTAAAAGATATTTTGGTTACGATCATTTTCGTCCCTTGCAAGATCAGGTAATACAAAGCATATTACAAGGAGAAGATGCTCTTGTTATTATGCCTACAGGTGGAGGAAAGTCGATCTGTTATCAAATTCCGGCCATCATCATGGATGGATTGGCAATTGTAGTTTCTCCTTTAATTGCTTTAATGAAGGATCAGGTGGAAGGGCTACGAGCTAATGGTGTGGAGGCTGATTATTTAAACAGTTCACTATCAAAAACGGAACAAGCCGGAGTAATTGAAAGGCTTAATCAGGGAGTGATAAACTTGCTCTATGTGTCGCCAGAGAAACTGCTCAGCCAGGATTTTTATTATCTACTACGACAACTAAAAATCAATTTGTTTGCTGTTGATGAGGCACACTGTATATCGGTTTGGGGACATGATTTCCGTCCGGAATATACAAAAATGGCATACCTGAAAAAGCAGTTTCCTCATATTCCTGTGATTGCCTTAACTGCCACAGCCGATAAATTAACGCAAAGGGATATTATAAAACAATTGGGTTTAGGAGAACCGAAAGTGTATATTTCTTCCTTTGATCGTCCAAATCTTAGTTTGAATGTAGCTCCCGGAAAAGATAAGTTTAAAAGTATATTAGGCTTTCTCAGACAGCGACCACATCAATCGGGTATTATATATTGTCTTAGCAGAAAAGCCACCGAAGGCTTATCCGAAAAATTGAAGAATGCTGGTGTAAATGCTTCCTATTATCATGCAGGATTAAGTGCAGAGGAAAGATCTAAGCGTCAGGAAGATTTCATTACCGATGAAGTTCCTATTATCTGTGCAACCATAGCTTTTGGAATGGGAATTGACAAATCCAATGTTCGATGGGTAATTCATTACAACTTACCACGTAATATTGAGTCCTATTATCAGGAGATTGGAAGGGCAGGAAGAGATGGTGCTAAAGCTGATACTCTGTTGTTTTATAGCTATTCCGACGTAATTGTTCATCAGCGATTTATTGAGGAGTCAGCTCAGAAGGAGGTGTCGCAGGCTAAGCTGGAGCGGATACAGCAATTTTGCGATGCGCAGAATTGTCGGAGGAAGATACTTTTAAGCTATTTTGGAGAGCATATGGAAGAAGATTGCGGGAACTGTGATGTTTGCAAAAATCCACCTAGTTCGTTCGATGGAACGATAATTGCTCAAAAAGCATTCTCTGCTATTGTTCGTTTAAAGGAACAGGTAGCAGCTGGCACACTCATTGATGTACTGCGAGGTTCCTCTCGTCAGGAAATTCTGAATAAAGGATTTCATAAAATTAAAACCTATGGAGTAGGAAAAGATATTTCATATCAGGATTGGCAGCAGTATTTGCTACAACTTTTAAACATGGGATTCATTTCGGTGGCTTATGATCGTGCTAATGCTTTGCTTCTTACAGAACAAGGTAGAGAGGTTTTGTTTGGAGAACGTTTGGTGAATTTAATTCATTTGTCGAAAATGAAATCTGAAACAAAACCGAAACCAATAGTTAAAACGCAAAAACAAGAAGCTAGGGAAGGAATGTTTGAGGCTTTGCGAAAATTACGTTTACATATTTCCCGGGAAGAAAAGATCCCGCCTTATCTTATTTTTTCTGATGCTAGTTTGCATGAAATGGCACAGGATGAACCAACCAGTGAATTTGAAATGAAATTAATCTCTGGTGTGGGAGTGAAAAAATATCAACTATACGGTGAATTGTTCATCAACGAAATTTTAGAGTTTCGGCAGAATATAAATCGGGAAGCAAAAAAAAGCGGAGAATCTTTTTATCAAACATACGAGTTTTATAAACAGGGATTTTCGGTAGAAGAAATTGCAAGCATCCGCAAAATGAACAATTTAACGATCTATTCTCATTTGGCTTCTTTGTATGAGAAAGGTGCTGATATTGATTTGTTGGAATATATTAATAATTCCGAATTGGAGCGAATTGAATCTGCTTATAAATCCTTAAATGAAACTAATAATTTAAAAGATTTATACCTATTTCTGAATGAGGAGATAGAATATTTTAAAATACGATTGGGAATATCTTATCTCAAAGTGGTTTCCTCCTGATAATTTTAGGATTCATCGTGTCAATATTGTGTCCATCGAATTTTTATGCTTAATTCATTTGATTTCGTTAAATTAGTGTCTTGTTATGATATCTGCTGATTCAAATTAGCAGGTAGGATCTACAAAAATGATCACCTATACATTAACTAATTTACAAAACATGAACACCAAATCGATTGTAAGCATTATACTTATTGCTTCAACTGCCATGGCATGCAAACCAAAAGCAAATATGCCAGAACCTCCAATTGCTAAAAAAATTGCTAAAGAATTAAGCATTCATGGAGATACCCGAATTGACAATTATTATTGGTTGAATCAGAGAGAAGATTCTTCGGTAATTGATTATTTAAAAGCGGAGAATGCCTATACCAATGCTGTAATGAAGCATACCGAAGCCTTTCAAACCAAACTGTTTGATGAAATGGTCGCTCGCATTAAAAAAACAGATGAATCTGTTCCCTATAAAATGAATGGATATTTTCATTATAGCCGGACAGAGGGTGATGCAGAGTATCCTTTATACTGTAGAAAAAAAGGTAGTTTAAAGGCTGAAGAGGAAATCATGTTGAATGTTCCGGAAATGGCAAAAGCTTATAGCTTTTATAATATAGGAAGTCTTTCGGTTAGTGAAAACAACAAGATCCTAGCTTATTCCGAAGATACTTTAAGCCGAAGAAGATACACTATTAAGTTTAAGAGTTTGGTAGATAACTCTGTTATAGAGGATGAAATTGCAAATACAACAGGAGGTATCACCTGGGCAAATGATAATAAAACAGTTTTCTACACAGTAAAACATCCCGAAACATTATTGCCTTATAAAGTTTTTAAGCACGTATTGGGTACTTCAGTAAAGAAGGATGAATTAATATATGAAGAGAAGGATAACACTTTTTATACTTTTTGTTACAAAACAAAATCCAGAAAATATATTATTATTGGTTTGACAAGTACTTTATCTTCTGAATACAGATATATTGATGCCAATCAACCTAATAGTAAATTTAAAATCTTCCAACCAAGAGAAAAGGATTTAGAATATTCTATAGATCACTATAAGAATCATTTTTTTATCAGGACAAATTATCAGGCTAAGAATTTTAGATTGATGAAGACTCCTGTAAATAAAACAACAAAGGAGAATTGGAAAGAAGTGATTCCTAATCGCGAAGATGTTTATTTAAGCAATTTTGAAATATTCAAAAACTATTTGGTTGTTGGAGAGCGTAAAAATGGATTAAATCAGATTCGAATACGTAATTGGAGCACTGGCGAGGAGCATTATCTTGACTTTGGAGAAGAAACCTATGACGCATGGATTTCTACTAATCCGGAATTCGATACAGATATGCTTCGTTATGGATATACATCGCTTACAACTCCTACCTCGAAGATCGATTATAATATGAACACCAAGAAGAAAATCATTTTGAAGCAACAGGAGGTATTAGGCGATTTTAATAAGGATAATTACGAAGCAAAACGTTTATGGGCTACTGCTGAGGATGGAACAAAAGTACCAATCTCATTAGTTTACCGAAAGGATATGTATAAGAAAGGAAAGAATCCCCTTTGGATATCAGGTTATGGATCATATGGAAGTAGTTCCGACGTTTATTTTAGCTCGGTACGATTAAGCTTGCTTGATAGAGGTTTTGTTGTTGCTACAGCCCATGTGCGCGGAGGTCAGGAAATGGGACGCTATTGGTATGAAGATGGAAAACTTCTAAAAAAGAAAAATACATTCACTGACTTTAATGCTTGTGTAGAATATTTGGATGATCAAAATTTTGTGGATAAGACTAAGGTATTCGCTTGGGGTGGAAGTGCCGGTGGATTACTAATGGGAGCAATTGTGAATATGCGTCCTGATTTGTATAAAGGAGTAATTGCCGCCGTACCTTTCGTTGACGTTGTTACAACCATGTTAGATGAAACCATTCCATTAACAACAGGTGAATTTGATGAGTGGGGAAATCCTAATAACAAAGAATATTACGATTATATGCTTTCCTATTCTCCATATGATAATGTAAAAGCTCAGAATTATCCTGCAATGCTTGTTACGACTGGATTGCATGATTCACAGGTTCAATATTGGGAACCTGCTAAATGGGTTGCTAAATTAAGAGATATGAAAACAGATAAAAATCCATTACTATTAAAAACAAATATGGATTTTGGCCATGGTGGAGCATCAGGTCGATTCGAAAGACTTCATGAAGTTTCTTTGGAATATGCTTTTGTTTTGGATCTTGTAGGGATTAATAAATAAAAGAAACATAAATTCTAATATTAAGCGCCCAATAAGGGCGCTTTTTTTGTATATTTGGTATTCATACAAAACCAAAGAATAATACTTCTGTTATGATTCAAGCCCTGATTATTGATGATGAAATGAAAAGTCAAAGTACCTTGCATAAGTTGCTGGAAAAATATTGCTCTGACGTTGAAGTTATTGGTTTTGCACATAATGTGCAGTCTGGGATATTGGCTATTAATAAACTAAAGCCAGAATTGGTGTTTTTAGATATCTCAATGCCCGATGGAGATGGATTTGAGATATTGAAAAGAGTAACGGAACGAAATTTCGAAGTCATTTTTACTACTGCATATAACGATTATGCTATTAAAGCCTTCCAATTTGCAGCCTTGCATTATTTATTAAAACCTATAAACTATTTAGAGCTTCAAAATGCAGTATATCGTTACCAGAATAATAGAAGTGCTATTGACATGAAAGAAAAGATTCAGATTCTTTACGATAGCATGAATAATCATCATCAGAAAATTATTCTTCCTACAGCCAATGGATTAAGAGTTATTGAGCTAAAACAAATTATTTATTGTCAGGCAGATGGTAGTTATACGAAATTCTTTTTAACCGAAGGAGAGAGTATTCTTGTATCGAAAGGACTTTCAAATTTTGAGGATATATTACCATCAGATATATTTTGTCGGGTTCATAGCAAGCACCTGGTCAATATGAATTTTGTGAGCAAATATGTGAAAGGAAGAGCTGGGAAAATAGTACTTCTGAATGGTAGCGAAATTGACGTCTCAGAAAGTAAAAAATCTGAATTTTTAAAACATATCAAAAAACTTGCACATTTTTTACCCGATTTGAAAAAATAGTCGAACGCGATTACAAACCCAAATTACGTAATTAGAAACCCAAAAGAGGTAATGGTTAATTCTGGATTGACAGTCCTTTAATTCTTGAGTAATTTCACATTGATTTTATTCAGAGAATAACCACTACCACTATGATTGAGAAGCTCAAATCCGAAATTTTAAAAACTTTTGGAGAAGATTTGTTATACACGAAAGATTGTAAATTTCTTGCGGACACCATTTGTATTGAAACAGAGAGCAGGATAAGTACCACAACAATACGTCGATTGTATGGCTTTTTAAAAACAAAAAACAATCCAGCAAAATACACCCTTGATATTCTTGCTCAATATCTCAACTATGAAAATTGGGAGCATTTTTGCGATCATCACACATCAGGTTTGGATAAAGATGAAGAGCCTATGGATTGTTGGCGCGAATTTCATAAAAAATCTCTAACATTAAGTAAGGATACCTATAAACTTATTTCAGGACAATCGGGTATATCATTCCCTGCAGTTGTGCCTATTAAGGATGCAGAAAATAGGATTGAGGAATTTTTGGCATCTTCAAAAATAGCAATGAGTTTTTTGGCACCTGGGGGATATGGAAAGTCAAGCATGTTGGCAAAATGGTTTGAGAGGAATTGGCTACAAAAGCAGAGGGAAGATGTTATTGTATTTCTAAATGCAGTAAATATGATAAGCTTTTTGAGCAATGATTTTAACTTGGATCAATGGCTTAAAGAGCAAATTAGATTCTCAAAAAAGAATTCACTTCAATACTACCTGGAGCATTCGGAAGCATGCGAAAGTAAAATTATAATTGTGATAGATGCTTTGGATGAGATAACTTACGAGGATTTTAAATTGGAGAAATTATTTCTGCAATTAAAACAATTTATTTTAAAATATAAGGAATCCGATAAGCTGAAGTTAATTATTACATCTAGAAATACTACATGGGAACGTTTCGCATCACCAATTGTATTAAAAGGTAATGAGTTGGCTGATTGTTGGTTTGATATGGTTAGAAATATTGATAAAATAAATCATACTAACCTTAAAGCCTTAACAGATCAGGAGATTCAATATGTTATTGATAGAACAATTAATCAGGAGTATTCTGTATGTTTAAAGATTGCTGATTTATGTCATACGCAACGAGAAGTTATTTCTAATCCGTTCTTTCTTGAGTTGTTTGTTAAACTTTTTGATCCGAATAAAGGATATGGTTGTAGTCATGGGCATGAATTATTAAAAGAATATTTGAAGAATAAAGTTTACTATTCTCGATTCTCAGAGGAGAAAACAGATATCCTTAACGAGATATTATCTTTAATTCTTCATGGGAAGAAAGGAACATCAGTTAAAAAGAATGATCTAAGAGAGTGTTTACCAATTCATCTAAAATCTGCTGGGAATTATTATAATGCTTATGAAGAGTTGGTATCCTATGGTATTCTTACAGAATATATTGCTATTAATGATCATAGTAAATATTGCAAACATGTAAAGGTTACTAACGAAATGTTGTTTGAGACATTGATAGGAATAGACTTGATAGAGCAACATGGAGAGGTTGATTTTGATTTGATTAAACAAATTGATATAGAATATGCTGGTTATGAAATTAAGAATCGTCTGATTAAGTTTTTTATATCCAATGCATTTTCTAATGGAAATCATCTGGAATTAAAAAACATATTTCAGCTGAGTGATGATATCTTATCTAATCCTGAAATCTTGGATACATTATTGAGTTCAACAATATATGCCAAAACCCAAAGAACAGATTTAATCGAGTATTTTTGCACTAGTCCAATAGCAGAAAGATATTTAAATCGAATGTTTACGGATTGCAGGAACTTAAGTGAGCAAAATAAATGGATTCTGATTGCCTTGGCCGAAAATAAGACCAATAAATCTCTTAGAATTAATGCTCTTGGTGTTCTACTTCAATATTCTATTTTCACTTTAGATTCTCTTCGATCAGAGATTTATTACCAAAGTTTGATATTGGAAGGACTGGATGATACCTGCAGTGGAATTGCCATTACTCACGGATTATCTGGGATTTTATTGTATAATCATTTTTTTGGTAATGGAGAAGATCAGCTTGAGATGCTTAAACTATTTTATTATAGAGAAATAGCCTATTCTGGATTTAATAAATATGGTAATCAATTGGATGGAGAATTTGAATTGGAAGTATGTTTGGGCTTGACTTATATGAAATCATATCATAAAGTTATTCAATTAGTAGATGATGCAGAACATTTGTATTTTAATTCTTTGGAGAATGGTGCTTCAGATAATTTAAGAATATTAATGGCTTATAGAATTTTTGCTCAACATGCACTTGGGATGAAGATAGATGATAATCAATTAAACTTTCTTCAAACATGTGAGCCACTTGTGGAGTTCAATAAAAACTATGATTTGCAGATTTATTATTATTCGATGATGATTTCAGTTTATTTAGAAATAGAGGATCGCAAGATGGTAGAAGCCTCTTTTAATAGAGCTATAGCAATCAGTGAATTTGCCAACTATCATTTGTCAACCAGTGGTTTGCTCAAAAAAATGGCTTGTATATATAATGAATGGGGAGAAAATACAAGAGAAAAAATTTGTTTAGACGAAGAACAAAAAATATTTACCGATAAGGTTTCAAGAATAAAATTGGAGACTTTATTAGTTTAATTAGGTTCACAAAACCACTTTTAATAAGGCTGTTTGTTATTGCAAACAGCTTTGTTTTGTTAAGAACTATTCGAAATTCGTTTCAAAATTTTACCTTTACGGATATGGAAAGACAAATAAGGATGTTTCATAGCTTGTAAATTTCTTATTTTTCTATATTTCCGGTATCTCCAAAATAATTAAGTGATATGAGTAAAATCAAAACCTTTCTACTTCCAGGTGTTTTTTCGATCTTGATACTAAGTTTACTCCTTAATAGCATAAGCTCTTTAGCACAAGAAAAATATTCCATTTTCGGTAAAGTGAAAATAGAAAACGGGAGCTTAGAAAATACTATGATTACGATTTATAAGAATGCTGAAAAGAAAGATTCTAAAATTGTTGATAATAGTGGGAAATTTAATTTTGATTTGGAGTTTGGTAATGATTATATGCTTGTTTTTTCAAAAGAAGGTTTTGTTACAAAGAAGGTTAGTATTTCAACTTTCGTACCGAATGAAATTTTAAATCGAGATAGTCAGTTTCCTCCGTTTAAATTTATGGTTTCGCTTTTTCCTGCCTACGAAGGATTGGATCTTTCAATTTTTGATCAGCCAATGGGAATGATCATGTATGATAAGGAATTAGATGATTTTGATTATGATAGGGATTATGATTCTCAAATAAGAGATGCAATTCGTAAAGCAGAAGAAGAGGCAAGAAGAAAGGCTGCCGAATTGGAAGCGAAACGATTGGCTCAGGAAAAGGCATTTAAAGTAGCTATACAGCAAGGAGATAATAATTTTAGAGCAAAAAAATATGAGGATTCAAAAATCGCGTATAATAATGCTTTAACTATTAAGCCAAAAGAGGAATACCCAAAGATTCAGATTCAGAAGATAGATGCACTTCTGGCAACACAGCAAGCGGAAGCAGAAAAGGCAGCACAGTTAGCAGCAGCAGAAAAAGCATTGGCTGAAAAATATGCAGCGATCATCAAATTGGCAGATT